>Ga0080005_111312_pt1 | contig 58997 bp, 86 predicted proteins | sample JossMetagenome_2_FD_69208 | JGI IMG/M metagenome (GOLD analysis project Ga0080005, IMG submission 69208) | Hot spring sediment microbial communities from Joseph's Coat, Yellowstone National Park, USA - JC3_ASED (SPADES assembly) (version 2) | ecosystem: Environmental > Aquatic > Thermal springs >...
TGGCGATATGCATGGTGGATGGGGATTGAATGAGAGAAGCGATTTCGGGTTTCATTCCCTGGCGGGCCCGGTGGGATTTGAACCCACGACCTACGGCTCCGAAGACCGTGGCAGTATGAGTGTTGAATAGCCAAGGCAGTATGAATATAAACCCCAGGCTGATAAGCACAGTTGATTAGCATGCCTGCTATGCGTGGATGGGGTGATATGAATGGACTCTGACTTGGTTAGGGTTGAGGCGGTTCCTCAAGAGGCTAGGCGTAGGGTGTTTGAGTACGTGGTTAATGTTAAGGGTGTTAAGCCCAGTTCACTGGGTTACGATAAGACCTACCTCAACAAGATTAAGCACGGCATACCGATTAGTGACGAGTTCTTCAAGGCACTGCTCAGGTTCATCGATGTTGATGAGTATGCTCGCCTAGTGGGCTCAGCTCCACCGCTAGTTGAGGCTACTCCTGATGATGCGATTAGGGTTGTTAAGAGGGCTCTTGTGGATAAGGGCTACAGGAATTTTCTAATTGATTTACTACGCCAGGCCCTTGGGGAGGAGCTACAGGAGTACAAGACCTCTTGGACTGTGAGGGAGGCTGATGTTGAGGAGTTTGTGAGGGCTAAGAGGCTCAAGGGGCTGAGGGAAAAGACTATCAGAGACCATGTCCACTACCTGCGCCTAGCCTTGAGTGAGCTTAACTGGACGCTTGAACCCGAGGGGATTAGGGAGTTCCTAGCTGGCTTGGCCGATGAGGGTGAGGAACACGTTTTGAGGCACGTTACAGTAGCCCTAAAGTCATTCCTCAAGACCGTGCTTAAGCCCAAAGACCCTGCCTTGTTCAGGCTACTCTATGATTCATTCACAGTTTACAAGCCCAAGGCCAGTAACCGCATTACGCTCCCTTCACTTGAACAGCTTAGGGCAATTTGGCGTCAGCTACCAACGGTGGAGTCCAAATTCTACTTTGCGCTACTTGCTGAGACTGGATTGCGCCCAGGTGAGCCCTTCCCCCTAAGCCTAAGCGACCTTGACCTTGAACACGGTATGCTCCACATTGGTAAGGTTACCGAGACTAAGAGGGCATTCATCGCATTCCTACGTTCAGAGTTCCTCAGGTGGGTTAGGGAGGCTTACCTGCCCTATAGGGTTGATTGGGTTGAGAGGCTGAGTAAGGGCTGGCTCGCCAGTGGTTGGTTCAGCCAAGACGTAGTAGAGAAGGCTAAGCAAAAGCTAATCCCATTCGACCAATCCAGGTTAAGGAGGGAGATTAAGGAGACTGCCAAACAGGTTCTCAACCATGAATTTGAGCTTTATGCGTTGCGCAAATTCTTCGCCACGTACATGGTTAGCCAGGGCGTGCCTGAGTCCATAGTCAACACTTTACAAGGTAGGGCGCCACCCAGTGAGTTTAGGATTCTTGTTCAGCATTATTGGTCTCCTCGTCATGAGGAGTTGAGGAGCTGGTACCTGAAGCATGCCCCTAAGGTATGCTGTTCGTGAAGGGTGCCCGGGCGGGGCGTGGGTTCCATTGATTCTCACATTGTATTTATCCAAGGTGCTTACCCTTCAATTCACCTGTGTGATCAACCCCACGCCCCCAAATACGACCATGTCATCAACCCGGGCACCCAGTAGCCCACTCCAGCGTGGGTTTTAAAGTATTGCACCCACTGTGTTTAAAAGAGGCTTTGTTAAACTTCTCAATTAATGGGGAAGTGTATTGTAATTGGGGTTGGTTTGAACATTACCCCAGCCAGGTTGGCCTTAATCAACAGTGATGTTGATGATGGTGACCTCATCATCCTAGTTGGCCTTAGTGGAGACGCCTTAAGCGCATTAGCCGAGTTCACAAGCCAGGTTTACCAAGACTTGAACATTAAGGTTGAGCAGTTTGTCCTGAATCCAAGGGCAGGTTTGGTTGATACTGTGGCTGGTTTGAGGAGTTTCATCGAGGATTACGCACCGTGCAATGTAGTCATTGGTATTGCTGGTGACAGGTGGGTTACCACTGTCCTGGGCTTCCTGGCCATGACGCTGGCTACTGTTGGTGGCTTCACTGGCATTAGTGTTGATAGGGTTTTTGTGGTTCAGGGTGAGAGGGGTGGTATTGTTGATTGGCCTATTGCGCCGAGGCTCATTAACTTGAGCCAAACAGAGTACAGAGTCCTCAGGCTCATTTGTGATGGGCATGCGTTGGCTAAGGAGATTACTAAGGCTTATGTGGATGCCTTCAAGGAGGGAATCTCCATTCAAGTCGTTGAGAGGGTACTAGCCAAGCTTAGGGCTAGGGGGCTTGTTGAGGCTAGGCAATCTGGTAAGGCATATGCCTATGAGGTGGCTCAACTAGGCAGGTTACTTGCCTGTAGGGTGCCTGTCGTTAGGGGTGGGGTTTGAGAGTTGGTTGAAAGTTTCACCCTACTCTCGGCAAAGGTTTATAAGAATGAGTATGACTCATGAATTATGAGGATGAGACTAGTGTATAATGGCGCTGAACTAACAAGCACTGCTGGAGTTCCATTAAGCCACATTGCAGTTGCCACTGGGCTACCTGACCCTGAGGAGGTTAGCCTAAGTGAGTTTTTGGATGCCCTTGGGAGACTTGGGTATAATACTATTAATATAATAATAGTAAAGCCTGGGAGGAGGGTTGGGAGGGTTAGTGCCCTGAGGCGGGTTTAACAAGACCCCATTTGATTGCGAGGCCCCTAGGCCCAGCGAACCTCTCATCAAGGAGCCAGACTGTCACAGTATCCTTCAAGCCCCTAACCCCCCTACCAATAGCTTGAAGTGTCCTAATCCTACCAATCTCCCTCATGAGTACCCTCGGTTTTAATCTACTGGCCTTAGCCATGTCTTGGAAGACAGCATCCTTTGGATTTGGGTAGGGGACGCCTGCAATTATAATGTACTTAATGAGGCTCCTATCCCCATCCTTAACCTCAATCCCCTCAGTGAACCTGCCCCCAGCAACGGCATTAAGGACAACCTTACGCCCCTCTTTAACAGCCTTCACGGCACTGTTAATAATAGTATTGATTTCCCTTGTCTCATCCTCATTGAAGACAACCGCATTCTCAATCTTAAGGTATGGTAGGACATTCTTCATGAAGCTATAGCTTGGGTAAACGACTAGTATCACGCTTGGCTTTGCCTTTTGGGCAATCTTACTAATGCGCTTCCCATACTTCTCATACATTTCCTTACCCCTAGCCTCATACTTACTTGTTAGGCTCCCATCAATCTTAACCTTGATGGCTCCTAGCCTTGGGTTCTTCACAACAACCTTATCAACCTTGAATCCGTAAACATGCTCAATATACTCTTTGCTTGGGAGGGTACCACTCATGAGGAGGATTATTACATTGGAATTGTTCAATTTCTCAAGTACCCCCATGTAAACCTCCTTCGCCAGGATTGGCCTCAACATAATGCCCAGCCTGGTCTTCTCACGGTAAATGTAGATGCCCCAACCCTCAGTTGGATTGTCAATGTATTTTAGAATACTGCTCACAGCTTGATGCGTCTTCTTAATCTTTTGGTATAATTTACGATTATCATTATACACTTTCCTACCGAACACTCTTACCAACCCCTCTAGCATCTTCATTATCCTGTCCTCCATTTCGGCATCAGCAAGTGGGTTGAGTACATTGAGGGCGCTCCTCAGAATCATCCTAACAGTCTCCTTATCATTAACATGCATTGTTAGGCCAACCTCAAGGTCTCCTGCCCAATAGTCCAGCATTAATCCTAGGTCGTATGCAATAGCGTGGAGTGCGCTTATGATTTCCTCGTGGTTGATTTTGAGGGCTGGGCAGTACACCCATTGGCAGAGTTCAGCTAGGGCATCGGCAGTTTCAATGAGCCTCTCCTTACTAACCCTAATGCTCATGAGGTCTGTTAAGCCATCAAGGTTATGAGCCTCATCAATAATGATAAGAATGCTTCCTGCGTCTCTAATCCTGTTTATTACCGCATTTGAGACATGTGGTAGGAGTAGGTATGGGTATGGGCCAATAATAAGCCTAGCATCCCTCACAGCATCTATCGTATATTGGTAAACACAGGCTCCCTCAGGAAGAGCCACAGCCTTCGAGTACACCACCCTAATGTCACGAACCGTGGGGTCAATATTACCCATTGCAACCAAAACATCATCCCTTAAGGATAACATTCTACTCAAACTCACAAACTTATCAGCATTAAGCTCGCACTTGGCGCACTCCTCAATAGGTTCACCATCCTCATCAAGGAGTTCCTTTGGGCAGAAGTGGGACTTACCGTGAAGGGTCGCCACATCACCCTCAGCAATACCATTCCTCAAAAGCCCCCTCCACTCATTCCAAGGCGCCCTCTCCTCATTAATAGTCCTGGTGAGGAAGATGATTTTATCAACATCAAGCCTAAGGGCGTATAATAGGGCGGTCAATGTCTTCCCACTCCCAGTGGGCATGCTCAAGGCATTAACACGCCCACCCTTCAATAATTCATTGATGGCCTCCAATTGCCAGGGGTAGAGGTTTAGGGTACTGAGGCTGGGCATTATAATGGGCGCAGGGTATTAACTAATTAGCAGAACCAAGCCAGGCCAAACACATGAGGCAGGTTGGGAGGAGGCAGGTAAGGCACAGTGACTTCAGTGAGGAGTATGTTGGCAAGCCGATAACCATAAGCCTCGCTGACGGTAAGACGCTGAGTGGGGTACTCCTTGAGTCTAGACGGTACTGGGTTAAGTTGAGGACTAGTAATGGCACTGTTTACATTAACAAGGCGTTCATGATGAGTGTGGTTCCCAATGCTCAGTAATGCCTTCGATGAATGCATGATGAGGTATGGTGACCGTAGGGCTTGTTCAAAGTATGTTAGGTGCCTTGAGGAGCATGATGGCGAGTTGAGTGGTAGTGAGCTTACTGAGTACTGCATGTGGCTTGCCTTCAAAACTTCTAATTAGAAGATGAATGGTGGGTTGGTTAATGGGGTTTACAAGCCACTTGCTGGCACTTCCATACGGTATTGGGATTGCCATAGCTGGGGTTGAACTGGCATGGGGCTTAATCAAGTACTACCTAGCCCCAACCCCTAGCCAAAGGAGGGAGGCTGTTGAGGAGTTCTACAGTGTTATGATTGGTGCAATCCTCACTGCTGTTGTGGCTTACTACATGAGTATTGGCCCAAGCATTGGAGCCTCAATCGCTGGGGCAATGGGTGTTAGCGTCCCTCAAATACAGTTGAGTGACATTCCAAAGATAATGTATGATGATTTTAGCCTCGTGATGGGGCAGTACATTGCTAATCAAATATTCACCTTCGCCGCCAGTGCCGCTGGGGCAATCATAGGGGCATTCAACCCTGGTAACGTGCCCTTCAATCCATTCAGGGCTGTTAGTGGCGCCCTTGGTAGTTTAGCAGGCTTCCTCAGCGCAATAATGGCACCCTACAATCGTGCCTTAGTCGCCACAATGATGAATACCATAGCCCTAGCCGCACTTGGCCAAGTCATGAGTGTAATGTATAATTATGGTATTGGGAGCCTGTCAGTGGCTTTACTACTCCCATCGAGGACTAGGCGTATTGGGGCTTGGTTGGCATCGTTCATCCTAGTCTTCAGTGTACTCCTACCCCTAGTGGCTGGGTACCAGTATGTTCTAGTCTTCAATTACGGTAATGTTTTTACAATGTGGATAAGCACGCTTGAACAGCATTGCACCAATAATGCAATACTCCAAACGATAATAAGCATCTTCGGGAATGTGCCAAGCTGGCTTAAGGATGCAATAACCATCCTCGCTGACCTCACTTGCGCTATCACATCAATGCAATGGCTGATAACAAACACTGCAACCCTCGTGAGCGTTGGCACCTTCAACCTACTTGAAGGCGACATTGTCATTGATATTGTCATGGGCATTGGGTTTGCCATCACAGCATGGCTTGCTGACCTCATTGAGGCTGGGGCTAGGGCGCTATTCGAGGTTAGGCACTTGTGATAAACCATGAACTACACTAGCATTCTTTGGGGTTCTGTTGGGACTGGTGTAAGCCTCTTTGCGGTTTACATTGCCTACCTTGTAATTGTGAAGGGCAGGCTTAGGGGTATGAATGTTACACGGGAATTATACAGTGCAGTTGGTGCCTTCACGGCATTCATAATAATGATGAGTATTATTACCCCACTTCTAAGCCACCTGCCAAGCCTAGTAACGCCACCAAGTGGGAGCGGGGTTCTCATGCATTATGATATCACATCGGCAGTATTAAGTGTAGTGAAGGTGGTCTCAGCCATAATCCTCTTCCCAAACGAGGACTATGGCGCATACTCAATGATATCAGGCGCCATTGATGGCATTATAGGCTTCCTTGGTGGGTTATCCTACCTCACGGTAATGGCAATCGCCCTATACAAGGCACTGCTGGCACTATTCCCATGGGCGCCACTCTTCATAAGCCTAGCCCTAGCAAGGCCAAACAAGCAAGGGAGCTTCGTACTCATGGGTATTGGGTTAATGACACTAGTGGCAACACCACTAATAGGATGGCTATCCTCACTATTCTACAATATTACAATGGGCGTGATGGCAGTACTAACCCCACCATGCCTGGACATTAAGCTCCTAGGTGTTGCTTACTACGGGCCAGGCCCAGCATTGGTTACAACAAGCCAGGGAGTCTTCATGACTAATGGTACAAAGTACATTCCAATATGGGGATGTGAGAGGGTTTATGTAACCCAGGTTGTATGGGACTGGTTAGTATTAAACTATACTTATACTATACAAAAACCACTCTTCAACATTTTCCCATTCTACAATGGGACGCTCGTGATACTCGCCAGCCTACCATTCCCAGTAACAGCAATTGAGAATTCGAGTGGGGTCTATGGTGCATGGTTCCCATTGAGGGTACTCAGGTATTGGGCTAATGGGACTGGCTATACTATTAATGATACAGTCTTCTACATTAGGAATGAGAGTGTCCTATTCTGGGCATGGGCAGGTGGTGTTGGTGGGAATTGCAGTCTCAGGATTAATGAGACTGGCATGGTTAAGACAACACTCGTAAGCGGGCCAATGGTACTCCCAATGTTCACACCACTAACAGGCTCATACCCGCCAGGCTACTATTACGGTTATAGGCAGATGCTCATTAATGCAACAGCCTACAACAAGTCCTGCATTATAATCTTTGAACCAGGTTCAAGGTGGAGTGGGTACACAGTACTACCAGCCACTGGGCCTGTTGAATGGGCACTGGCAGGCCCCCTAAACCTCATTACTGGGCTTAATAACCAGTGGAATGACATTGAGACTGCCTTCACGACAGTTGGAGTCCTCACAGCGGCAGTCACACTACTGGGCATCCTACTCCTGCCATACCTGGCTGTTGGTACGGCTTACCTAGGAGCCATCATTGTAGAGTTCATTAGCCCATTGTGGGATGTAATAAGCCAGCTAATCCCATTCTAGCAACCCAAGACTCTTGAGGAGGCTCAGGGCATCCTTAATAACAACATCATTAACCCATGGTTTGAGGAACTTAACATGGTCAATGGCACCATTCAAGTCATTCTTGTAGTCGGGTGCATCGAGTAGGCTCCTAATCGTTGAGGCGGTCTCAAGGACATCAGTCGGGTACCTGCCAAGCCTTTCAACAATACTCCTAAGACTACGGCATTCCCCCGCCTCAAGGCAAAGTACAGCAAGCTGGGCAATACCATCATCACCAAGGTGCGCCAATAGTTCAATAGTATTAGCCAACTCACTTGAGTATGGCCCATGGTAGTAGAGGTCGAATTCAAAACTAATATTATACCCAAGCCTCTTGAGAAAGTAGGCAATCTTCTGTACCCTAACTCTTGCGTCAATACCATCATCGTTATCGCTTAGTAGTGTGTTGGTCTTGATGCCTAGGGTGTTGATTATGAAGGCTATTATGGTGATACTCATGAGTGTGGTTAGGGAGTGGTGTTAATTAGGGGTAATGGTGAGTTGGGGGAGGTTTTGCCCTTGTCCTTAGGCTTATTCCTAGCCTTCATTATCACAGCCAGCAGGAAGAACAATGGTGTGGCAAAAGCACCTCCAGGCACCACGAGCAGTAGTAACCCTATTACTAACGGTACCAACCATGCACTCCCCTTAGAGTTTTGGGTTTGGGACTGTTTTTCGGGCATCCGAGGATTAGTGAGGGGGTTTGGGGTAATAAGGCTTACCTACTCAACCATTGGCGCTTGTACAATATACGCCGTTGTCTCAACTGACGCCTTGCTCTCAAGGCTGGCCTCAACCACCAATGGCTTGTCCCTGCCCAGTATAACATTAACACTGCCCCTCTTAACCTCCTCAAGGAATTCGGTAACATACTTCAGATTATACCCAACCTCGAAGATACCCTCAACGCTGTACACGCCAGTCACCAGCTTGGTATCAAGCATCATTGTTGCGCCCTCATTATTAGCATCAATCATAAACCCATTATACAATATCTTGAAGCGTGCCTCAGCCCTCCCTACAACTGAGAACGGCTTAAGCCAACTTAGTAGTGTTGAGGCATTAGCATCCCTTATGATAGCCTTCGGATGCCACTCATTTGCATTCAAGCCATTCAAAATACTCTCAGGCTTCTCAACAATACGGCCCTCAACACTAGCATCCCCATCCATTGAGTGCACTTGAACCCTCGCACCATTGAAGATAACCCTCACAAGCATCCTACTCCACGGGAGGCTTTTCAACAGCTTCTTGACACCCTCACTGTCAATCACTATACTGTAATTCAATTTGTTAAATAACCCCACTGTATCAACAGCGGCCAGTACAGTGTGGTCAGGGCCTAAAGCCTCAAGCCTCACCAAGTTCGCATTGTACTTAGTACCAAGTGGTATTATTACAACATCTGCATCAGCTATTGACAGTATCTTAAGTATCTTCTTCAACTCCCATGCCTCAATTATAGTTTGGATAGTTTGGGTGGTTTGGGGTGTTACTTCGGGCATAGCATTATTACAGGCTTGTACACTACTAATTAGTATTATAGGAGAGTGGGTTGCTCATGAGGGCTTGGGTGAGGAGGATTGTAATCCCAATCCTGATTGGCTTCACGATAATGGGCATGATACTCCTAGCCTCACTCATCTTCATACAATCCCAAATGCCTAGGGTAAGCCTAAAGACTATTAACAATAATACGATTATCATTAGTATTGGGAATAATACAATAACAATGAGGGTACAGGCTAATCAGACCGTGCCAGTGAATAATACTCATGCATAGGCTTGAGGTTGAGGCAATTGCAATCGGGCTCATTGGGATTGCTGGGGCAAGCCTAGTTGCCAGTGGGATTATCAAGTGGCCATCCTCAATAATACTGCTCACAATACTCTACGTGGCAATAGTACTGCATGGTTTCTACACCTTGAAGGGCTAATTAATAATAAGGTAAACAACCCCCATGCGGGTTGTAATACTACTGGCAATAACCCTCACAATAACAGTGGTGATGGCACCAATGGTAGTAACACTAGCCCCAAACCAAGCCATGAGGCTAGGCTCAGTTAAAATGAACCTCATTACCAACAAGCCAACTGGGCTAATGGCATACACTGGCCCAACTTGGGCAATTGCAGGGTACTACTGCCTCCATGGCGTGATGGGCTCAGGCTGGAGTATCATGTTGAACGCCTACCTTAACAACGCCTACATTATACAGGATATTATTGCCTCAGTAACACCAATCCCACTCCCAATATTCACTAGCTACATTACCAACATTTGGCTCATTAATAATACTGGAGTTCACCTAACCCACGTGAGGCAGTTCCCATACGCCTTCGCCTGTGGGTGGCTAATCATAAGGCTAGTGAATGGTACGGCATTCATGGGCTTCAGCCCAGATGGAAGGCATGCAATATGGTTCGACGCCTACCACGTTGGAAACGGTTCAATAATAATGGCTTCAATAGTGGTGGGTGGTGATGGTGATGGGAGTACTGCGATTATTAACAATGGTGTCGCAATCCCCTTAGCCCTATACTACTGGCGGAATGGCTCATGGCACCCAGCCACTGCACCCACGCCAGTTGATGATAACATTGAGGAGGCAGTGGACAATGCATGGGATTCATTATCGGCTAATTGTAGTGGCATTATCACATGGCCAATGCCCATAGCCTACACAACCTGCCCAAAACCACCAACCTTTGAAGGCTAACCCTTCACTGGCTCAAGCTTGATGAAGACCCTCCTTGGCCTTGGTGGGTAGATTAGGATGCCTGGGGTGTACTCCCCACCGAAGACCCTTGGGTTATTAGCCTGGCTAAGCCAATGAAGGTTATCATCACCAAGCAAAAACACCTTACCAACAGTCTCAGCGTATGGTGCAGGGCCTTGCAACAATAGGCTGAAGCCGAAATTCTGGAGCGTAGCAGGCTTCACGTCACCAAGCGATTGTGTAATGACCCACACGCCGAAGCCCATCTTCCTCACACCCCTAACGACCAACTCTAATATTGGGGACTCGATTATTAAGTATGCCTCGTCGAAGGCTAGAATATTCTCAACCCTCTCCGTGAATGGCTTCGCCAAACCCTCGTGGTATGCCCTAGCTAACAGCACCTGCATTAACAAGCTAACGTACTCCCTGTGAACCATAACATCCCTGAGTGTTATGATAACTGGGTTGGGCGCATTCATCAACTGGCTTAGTCCTACAGGGTACTTTGGCTCCAGGGCTCGGGCAGTGTACCAAACCCTCCTAGCCTCACCATGCTCGGTAAGCCACTCCAGGGACTCGTGTAAGCCAAGGTACTCACCCTTACCGTACAGCCTAACCAAGTCATTGAATGCAAGCCTAGACAATTCAGCATCAGCGTAGGCGTGCCTAATGGCTTGGCTAACCAAGTCAGCCCATGCTATTGGGCTTGTAACAGGCTCAAGCCAGTCTATGAAGGCATCCCTAACATTAATGACAATTGGTTCAAGCGCCTTCAAGTAGCTTGGGTACTCACCCTGTGGGTCAATTATCAGAACCCTAACCCCATACTTCGTTATTGCACGCATCATGAGGCTGACTGTACTCCAGGATTTACCCGAGCCAGTTGGGCCCACTATTAGTGCGTGCGGGCTTGGGGCAGTGTTAAGCCCAATCTTAACCTCACTCCCATACTCATCTCTACCAACATCAATGACAACCTCATCACTCTGTGCAATAAGGCTACCACCGTAGAAGACTGGTACAGAGCATACGTCAAGGCTTAGGCCATTTAACTCAGGCTCCATGAGCCAGTGGACAGCCCCAAAGCCAACCCTCATGCCTGGAGCCTCAATATCGCCCAAAATGTTAAACCTGATGGGTACTTCACCGCTCAAAACACGCCTGTGGGTTACTTGAAGCGCATCAATCCTGGGGGCATACATGCCCCTACCAGTAAGCTGATACTTGTCAATCGCCTTGGCTAACTCGCTTGCGTAATTCTCCCTACCCATTAGGCTACCCGTGATTGTTAGTGCGAAGTCCCTCCTGGCATTACGCTCAGCGTAAGCCAGTAGTTGGCTTGGGTCTAGGCTCATGTGCCTAGCATCACTATGTGTTACGCCAGCCTTGAATGGGGTGTACCTTGCTAGGCTTAACCCAGCCCCAGCCTTGAGTAGTGCGATTGTGAGTAGTATCCCAGTTATGACCCCAACCCAGAGCCATTGTTTGGGTAGGCCGTAGAATATTATTGAGGCGATTAGGGTGATTATGAGTAGTGCCATGAAGCCACGGCTCCTGGTTAGGGGCATTGGGTTACCGAGGAGCCTGACTGCCTCTTGAGGTGTCGCTGGTTCAAGTAGGAAGTATCTGTTCAAAATGTTGGTAACATCATTATTGCTTCCAATGTAGAGTGTGTTCCCAATCCTAACGAAACTAACCATAGTACTGTCGAGGGGTAGGGTTGCAATCAACCCGTTAAGCGCCTTGACAGCATCCTCCCTGTGAACCTCAATACTGAGCCTTGGGTAAGCCCTGTAGAACCTCCAGTCCCTCCCACCAATCCTAACAATAGCCTGGTTGCCCCTAGCAGTCACAGTGGCTTCAGGCATTAGCCTTGTACCGTATATTAGCTTGAGGAGTTCAACAATGGATTGTGGGGCTAGGATGGCGATGATGCCTCCTAGGATGGCTATTGGCTTGACCTGTGGTACAAGCCCGATTATGAGTGGGGCTAGGAGTAGGATGATGAGCCTGTACCTCATGGCCTCCTACCCCTGAACAGGCTGGCAATCCTCTCAAGAAGGCTTGGACTTGGGCCTGGCTGTACAATAGGCCCAAACTCACTAGCCTCATTAATAGTGAACTTACCATCAAGCAATGGTTTAGTATTAATACTCAACTCCCCATTATAAACAATACATGGGATATCACCAACATCCTCAAGCTTATCAACAACAGTACAACCATCCTTGAGGGCGTGTGCAATGTAGGCCAAGGCAACCTCGTATTGAACACCAGCATTAACAGCCTCCCTAAGAACCTTAGCAACCTCACTTGGGGTTACAATTAGTAGTACCTGCCTTGCAATGTTCATGCAGAACTCCTTATTTTCTTTGATACAGTACTTTGAGGCATCCCTAACGAGCCTATCAATGCTTGGAATCCTCTTACCCCTAACTGGTGTTGGCTTGAGGGAGCTCAGCCTTATGACTGGTGTTGGGCTCGTGAGCCTCTCAACCTCCTCACTTGTGAAGGGTAGTGGTGGGGATTGACTCATGGGGTTAATCGGGCTAGTGGTGTAATTAGGGTTCTCAAGGCTTGGTAGTACCATTCAAGGCTTGTTAATGGGCTAACACCGTGGAGCCAATTAACAATGATTATTGTGAGGAGTACCCCAACACCGAGTTCAATTGCAATTAACAAGCCAGGGTGCCTGAGCCAAGCGTAGATTGGTGCACAAGCTATACTGGCTATTAGTACTAGTACTGCCCCAATGCCTGGCCTCAATGGCTCACTAGCCCCGATTACAACAACAGCTAGCCCAATGCCTAGGACTATCGTGAAGGCTATGATTGGGGTTTTTGGTACCTGGCTCATTATGAATGCCTAATGCCAACTCTAATTAGCCATTGCCCTCAATACTCCTGATGCCTAGGGCATTGGTAACAATACTAGCCGTGGGAATCCTGAACCCAAACCTCAAAACATTCAAGATTATTGAGAATGAACGTGTCAGCGTTACTGGTGATGGTACTATTAAGTGCACTGGGGAATCATGCAATGCTAATGGCACTTACATTATCCTTGAGGCAGAACACCCTAATGCCAGGGAGCTTTATGATGCCTTGAAGAAAGTGCGCATCCTCAAGATTGAGATTGCGATTAGCGGGCTACCAAGGCAGTTACTCACGAGGCTTGAGTTCCTGGTGGGCAAGCCGATTAGTGATAATGCCACTGTCAGGTACACTTGGCATAAGATGCCCAGCTTCGAGGAGCTTGCCCTAGCCCTAAACGACCTAAACCTCTAACTACTCCTCCTCAAACCCACTACCCTCAATCAAATCCTCAACCTCATCCATGAACTCCTCCTCACCAGGCTCCGTACAATCATAAACCTTGAAGGAGCCAACACTCTTAACCTCACTACACTTCACCCCATTATTACCTGCCCTACTAATGAGCCTCTTCAACTCATCCTCATCAGTAGTGTCAATGTCCTCAACATCAATTACCCTAACTGTACTGGCGCCAACATAGACTGCCTGCCCATTCAAAAGGATTAGGATTGATTTTGAAGGGTTCATGATTATGGCTTACAGGCTAGTGGTAATTAGGATGTGGGATTGGTAGTGGCTTGAGTGGCATGCCTGGTGGGAGTGGTATTTTGCAAAGCATTGGCGTGAAGCCGTGTTTAACTGGGGGCATGCAGTAGTAGTGTGTGCCTAACCCCACTATGCCCATGCCCAGTATTGCTGTTACTGCCAGTATACCTATTACAAGTACTGCCCACTTCATGGTTACTGCCTTGTACTTGGGGTTAATTAGGGCTTTTCATTCAATTCTAGTATTAATCTTGAGGAAGAGGTTTATAAGCATGATTACAGTATTAGGCTTATGAGGGTTGGTGTTAGGCAAAACTTCAAGTGGGTGTTGAAGCCAGGAGTGTACATGGTAGTTAGGGTAGAGTACCTACACAATGGTAAAACGGTTGTTCGTTGCAGTGATGGTAGGAAGATTACTGTTGATTCAATTGAGGCAACCCGCCTTATCTGGAAATACCCAATTACTGCTGGTCTTGTCCACAGGAATGGCTTCATACTCGACCTTGCAATCCCACCAAGGATTGCTGAAAAGTGGGGTGTTGTTGATTGTATCAAGGATATTATCACAATCCCACCTAGGGATTACCCATTCGCAGATGCCAAGAAGCCAGACCCACCAGGGCAGACTAATTCAAGTGCATACACGATGAGGAGGGTAGAGGGGAACTGGGGTATTATTTGAAGGAGCAGTTCATTGGGTTGTCCTTGAGGACATTGAAAGTGTTATGTATGCAAGCCAGCAACCACGCTTGAAGCCTCCTAACATCCCTGTCCTCCCTTGGTAACTCCACCCTTATCCACTGCTTCAAGGCAACTGGTATATTATACTCCACAATCAACTCGGCTAATAGCCTCTGAAGGTTCACGCCCAAGCACTTGTTCTCATATTCCACCCTCTTCTTTGTATTCTCATTGAACACCGTGACCTTATCCATTCTTATTGATATTACCCACCCACCACTCATCACATCCATACCACCATTACCATCCATCCTGACACGCAAATTCAACGTGTCCTTAGCCTCCTCCTTCGGCTTCTCAACAGGTTCCGCATCGTAGGTGAAGATCTCAAACCTCTCTCCCTTCCTCAACCTATCCATCACCTCATCGAAGTACCTATCTGAACCCCTGTTCCCCTCATCCCCTCCACCGGGGGAGTTTGAGTTTGGTTTGGAGTTTGGTTGTTTTGCCATACGGGTCGTCAGGGTATTATTAGCTGGGCTGGCTAATTAGGAGGCTGGCTCAATACCATTGTTAGTAATACTAACCATGGTTACCATGCTTCTCCTACCCAAGTTTTGTAATTAACAAAGTTGGGTGGGAGAATCCAAAAACCATTTGACACAAGCCCTAGACTAGCCATCAATCTAGGACAATGTGTAATGAGGTGTAGTTCGAAGCCTCACGGTACAATGTCTTCTCCCACTCTCCCACGGGGTGGGGGTAGGGGTGAGTGAGAGTGTAACATGCACCAGTATCATGCCACCTTGAGGCAGTATCATTGGGGCTTATGATGCACTCTACTCCAGGGGGTACCCCCTGGGGCGTGGGAGAGTGGGAGAAGACGTTTGTTCATGAATGTGAGAATAATGTAAGGGGGAGTTTTGGCATACTACTCATAATTCACATCCTCCTCATTCCTGCGCTGGCTATACCTCCTACCACCATACCTCTTATACCCATAATTCCTCCTATAACCCCTCTGATACCCACTATTCTGCCCTCCACCACCTTGGTTCTGACCCTGAGGGGCTTGCGTATTCCCATAGTACAGGATGCTTATTATCTCCTTGAGCTCCTTATTCACACGGGTTAGGCGCTTGTTTAACCTCATAAGCATCCTAACCAGCTCCTCCTTGCTCAAGTCCTGGTACTTCACATACTGCCTCGAACCCTTAACCTCTGGTCTAGACTCTGGCTTACCCTCAGGCTTAACCTCCCCCTGTTTAGCCTCCTCAGGTTTGGTTTCGGGCCCAACTTCGGGCATGATTAATAGGCAGTATGCCAGCTAATTAGCCTATGCATTGAGGAAGCCCTAATGCTCCCAACACCAGTCCTCAAAACCGTATCCGAAATATACCCCAAGCCAGAGGAAGGGGAGCAAAAGAAGCCAATTGCCAAATACGGCAGATTCATCTGGCTTGATGGGCCAAGTAACCCAGGCCCAAGCCTTGCAGGGAAGCCACATTGTGTTATCTGGAACACCATCCTCTACGGTTCATGGGTTATTGAGGGTGGTGAGGATGGGTTGGATTATGGGAATCGTGTCCACAGGGCTTATGCTGAATGGTTCCTCAAGACTAATGGAAGCCTCTATGATAAGGTGCATATTGAGGAGGCATTCATCTACCCACCATTCACCCTACGCCCAGACATACTGTATGGGAAGAATGGTGAATATGGGATTATTGAGGTCAAGTCATACGGTTCAAATAGAATTGATGAAGCCCTGCCTCAGCTGAGCATATACGTTTATGGGCTACTTAATATTGGAATCCAATTGAAGCAAGCCTACCTAGTCCTCAGGGACGCTGTCGTAAGCCAGGATATTAATGCCCTCTACGAGATGGGTAGGTATCATTACAACTACCTGAGGGATGCCATTAGGACGCCACCTGAGAAGCCAGGGCGCTCATGCTTCAAGTGCCCATACGCCCTAGTATGCAGGATACCAAAGCCCACTCTATTCTCCTAAACCCCAAACTGTATAATACTATATTATTATATTAAAAAGCCCTAATCAATCCTCAAAAACCCTCCAACCATGGCCCAGGGTAATGAGCCCAAACTTGAACTGGAGCTCTTCACGTGGGGGAGTTGTAAGCATGGTAGGGCATCAATAATCTGGCCTAGGGTTCTGGACTTGGTTAGGGTTACTGGGAGCCCTGGGAGGCATGTTGCCGAGCTTGAGGAGGCTATCATTGAGTATGAGAATCATGATAGTAGGAGGAATATACATAGGAGGGTTTTCATTAGGGCTAAGAGGCCGATTATTGTCAGGCATTATGGGAGTGGCTCATGCAACCCGAATTCCGCTTTCGATTATGTTTACCTCGTTACCCCTGATAGTATTACCGAGCTTGAGGTTCGTGAGGGGAGTGCCTCATTTGAGGAGTATGGTGGTAAGGAGGTTGTTACATACCTTGTGAGGTATGTGAGTGCCCCTGATGGGAGTAATGTGGTTCTTGACAGGGTTCAAGTGTTGGAGAGGAGGGTTAATTATGATAGGCTTCAGGTTAGGGTACACGTTGATGGTGGGAATGCCATCGTCGAGGGTGATACTTACTATGTTAGGGATGTTTTGAGGAAGTATGGCTTCAAGTGGGATGGTGATAGGAGGGCTTGGGTTGGTGGTGCTGGTAGTGTTACTGGCATCCTCAATGAGGTTAGGGCACTCGGCATTAGGGTTGAGCAATCCTAATCAGCCTTCAAAGTGTACTTGAGGTGGCCATGCCCAGGAGTCAGCCTTCACCAAACCCAGAAGACTTGATGCTACTAATAATGATGGCAATAGGCATAATAATCGTAGTGCGCACCATACTAATCGCCATCACGCAATCACAACCGCCACTAATGATACCCAAGCCAGTGGTGGTAGTGATGCCCAAGCCGATTTGCCTAATCGCCCCCTAACCCAAACTCCCCCACAATGTAACCCTAACCCCATTCATGAGTATAATACTACTGATATAATCAACAAGCCTACGCCCATTATACACGATGCCAATTGCCCCGTCTAGAAAGCCCCAGACCACCCCAGCAACCTGATTATCAATACTAATCATATCGTGGAAATTATCAATTGGCGTATCATTAATGAAGCCCCTCGGTTCAGCTAGGGTTACGAGCTCAATATTGGCAATGCCAACCTCAATTGGCAATCCCCAATCAGCATAGGCATCAATGTCAATATCAATCACGAAGCCCCCTAACCTACCACCTAGGGTAATTGTCAAGCCATCCCAACCCTCAAGCATGCCAGCCAGCTTACCAATAGCCTTGGCATCAACTTGATCCCCAATACCCACCCTAACCCTCTTACCATTGATAACTGCCGTGTCAGGCGCCCCACGCCAGAGTACAGCCTCCTTCACCTTGAATGAGCCAAGCCCTGCTAGAGCGTTGGCTAGGGTTAATGTACTTGCTACACTAACCCACCTCATTGTCCTTGAATCCAGGTTAGCCTTGATTGGGGTAATACCAAGCATTCCATCACCCACAACCAACCTTGAAGGCACCACCAATTGCTGGGAGCCTACCCAACTCAACCAAACCATCTGGGAGTAGGATACTCACTGTAATCCCCCTAAGAGCCTCGACCTCACTTGAATTGGCACGGTACTTAATGTAGAACCCACTATGAATACTATACCATACTTTGACCACACGGCATGGGTCTAGGACAACCTGCCTACCACCATCATCCCTGAACCTAACTAAGTTCCCAATCCTGGTGGGCGTGTATAGTGGGCCTATTAATAACTCAACCATGAGGATTACCCTCAATATCTGCTAATTAGAATAAATTAATAGTATTACACCTGGGGGCTCGAGTGTTGGGTGACGAGGAAGGCACTGTAACCCTAACAACACTAATAATGATGATAGGCATCATACTCACAATGCTCACGAGCATTATACCAAGCCCCCTATCACCACAAAGCCCATTAACCTCACTACAGGCAACAGCCTACACGGCACTTGACAATAGGCTCATTGTGTCCATAGTATTGAAGGGTGCTGGCATGGTTACTGTAACCAATGTGACTCTTGAGTCAGCCTCAATGATTAACTGCACCCTAACACAAGCGTATGTTGGTAATGCACCCACTTCCTTGAAGGAACCATGGGTTATTAATGCCCATAGGAGCCTTACCCTTGTATTCACTGGCTCAACATGCCTTGAGGTTGAGGCAGTGGTGGTGCACTTCAATAATGGGGTTGTCCTTCAAGCTGGATTGATAGGCTAATTAAGCCCCTAGCCAGTATTCTCTCATGCCCGAGGCCCAGGAGCTAAACCTCCAAACTGTTGCAGAACTAGCAAACTACAAGCCAGAGTACCTTACCTTGATGGTGCCGACCAATGCCCTTGAGGAGCTGGTCAAGATACTTAAGGGCATAATCCTTGATGCCGAGGCAATAGCTCACGATGCGGATAATGTGGATGATATCAATGATGTCTATGGGCTAGTCACCTCAATGGGGGATGTGGCCAGGAATATTGAGGATAAGGCTAACAATGCCTTGAGCATCCTCAGGGACGTTTTCGGAGCCTAAACTAATACTCCACAATCCTAAACCCCAACTCCCTAGCCAACTCCAGGGCACCACTAGTGAACCAGGCACCAACCAAAACACCCCTTGAACCAGGCACAGCATCAACATACCTCTTCAATTGGCTCACAGCATTCAAGTCCACAATACCCCTCTTAACCTCAATAATAATCCTAACACCATTACAATCTGCCACAACATCAGCAACACCATGCCCGTTAAGAGGCACCTCAGTGCCAACTAGCCTAGCACCTGGGCAGTTGGTGATTTTGGCCAGGTTCCTAACAACCCATGCCTTCACGTCCTCGTGAGAGCCCTGTAGCCTGAACTCGCCTTCACTTGCCACAGCGTACTCAATCCAAGCAACCTCATGCAGTGTAATCTTGAGGACTTCATGTGGCCTGTGGCGTATGGTAATAATCTGATTCCCATTAATGTAAACCCTGCTTCCTGGGGGTTGCCAATTGAGGGGTTGATACCCCTCGTTAGTGTGAACTAGTAGGCTTCCATCTGGCTTAATGATGATTAGCCTCCAGGCTGGCGAAGCCTTTGAGGAAGCCCTACCATTATACTCAATACTACACAGTGCATTCATTACTATCACCATTCCCTTAGCCAAGGCGTGCTTCAGGTTTTGGCCTAGGTTGAGGGCCATGTGGAACTGGGCTATTGCCTACTGATTAGGGCATTACTTACCACCAATAAGGTTTATTAACAATTATTCAATTCTAAGTTAATGGATAGGCTACTGCTTGGGAGGCTTAGGCGCCTACTACACAATATAATAGTAAGTGAGGTACACGCAGAGTGGGGCAGTGCATGGCCGTTGATTGCGGAACACTTGAACCAATGGTGGCTACGTGGGTACACCCCAAGGTACATTCGGCCAGAGTTCAATGCGGAAGGCAAGCCACCATACATTGATATCTTCGCAGTCCTCATTAATGATAACTGCTGGGCAGTGCCACTGGGCATTGAGGTTAAGGTGACAATGAGGCTTGACAGGAGGCAGATTATTGATGAATTAAACTTACTTAATAATTACATGGCTAGGAGTGATGAGAGGCGTGGGGAATTGTTATCATGGCTTGGCACGCCTGAGTGCAGGGGTGGCGTTAGGGACACTGGATGGCGTATCTACGTGTTAATGGTGCCAAGCATCATTATTGAGGATGCCACTGCCCTTATCAACAGTGTCAAGAGGAGTAGGGTTGTCAGTACTGTCATATCAATTGAGGATGTTATTGAGGCGCTTGGGATAAGAGAGGCATTAAGCCTTTTGATTGGGAATTGGGGTAGTGTTGTCCCAAGGCTACAGCCAAGCGTAGTGCCTCCTCGTTACAAGGAACGTTACAACGGCTACAATGGCTACAATAACAATCACCATTATAAGTGGTACGCTTGAACCACTAGCCCTAGCCGTAACAGTCACAGTCAGGTAATGCACAACAGTAGCTGTGAAAGTCTTATTCACGGGCACTGTGACCGTGGTATTAACGTAAACTGTGGCAGTCTTAGTGGCAATCGTGGTGTTACTCACCGTCTTGGTAACAGTCACTGTAGTGGTGGTAGTCACCACAACTGGAGCCGTAGTCGTAGTCGTGACTGCACCACTAATACCACTTGGCGTGCAGGATTCACCGTTGAGTGGTATTATGCTAACGTAGAGGCGCATGTTGTATATATTGAGGAATGCGGTAACTGCAGTGTCACCAGTGACCACACCGTCAGCCTCAAGGTAAGCCCAATTGCCAGGGTTAGTCAGATTAGCGAGGGGTGTTAGTGAGCCTTCAATCCACTTGAATGCGCTTACAATACTACCCCAAGCCACGATAATGTAACCATTATTGAATAGTATTGGGTATGCTCCAGTGTAGTTCCCAGGGATTATTACCCTCAATCCACCAATCGTGAGGGCGTGGGATTGTGGGTTATAGGTGTAGTACTCTCCATTGTTCGTAACTCCAGCCACTAGGTTCTGGCTTATTGGCGTAACTGCCCCATTCCTAAGATTAATGAATGCCATACTCCCGTTAGTCAATAGTAGTGCACCATTCATATCGTAGGCATTAATTGCAACAACATTGGGGATGTTGTAAGTCTTGAGTACAACCCCGCTCATTGTTGTTACTAGGATTTGAGTACTTTGGTAGTTTAAGCCTGGCTTAGCCTGGTAGTCAATGTAAATGTACTCCCCATCACTCGTGTAGCCTAGTACAACGCCACTATGCGTAATATTGACTGGGCTCCCCCAATGCCCATTGTGCCATACTGCCTCCTGGAGTATTATTGACACGTTAGGGTACTTGCCATATACCCTAAGCCACATTAAGGCTATTGTACCGTTTGGCATCCTCACTAGTTCAGGCTCGGCTACGTTGGTGGCTTGTGGTGTTGGGGCTGGTGTGAATTGGCAATTGCTAATATAGTAGCCCGTTAGGCTTGGTGAGACGCCGAAGACTACTGGAGCGTAGTATAGTAGTATAGTGGTATTGTTGAGTGGGAGTAGAGTGTAGCCGCCTACCCCAGTGTTAGTCAGATTGATTGTTGCTACTGTACCAGCCATTGCCACGTGACTTGCCAGGGCTAGTATTACCGCCATTGCCATTATTGGTATGGTTTGGGTTGGGATTGCGCCCTTCATGGTTTTGGCCTAGGCGCCTTGGGTAATTAGCCTAATTAAAGCCAGGGCATAGTTGAACCGTGGCTCAAATGATTACAATCGGGGAGCCTAAACTTGAGAGGGCAATCGCCATTGCTGGGACTAGGAGGCCATCAAGCGCCGTTGATGGGCTAGTCAGGGAGTTGGTCAAGGCGCTTGGTGAAGAGGGTTATAGTATAATCACTGGTGGGGCTATTGGGGTTGATTCAATTGCCGTGAAGTACGCTATTGCCTACAACGTGCCTTATACCATCGTGAAGCCATGCCTAACTGGTGCCGAGAAGCCTAGCCCAGGTGGCGCCTTGATAAGCCCGTATCAGTGTAGGAACCTCTCAAGGAGGTACTTTGTGGCTAGGGATAGGGTTATTGCGGAATTGGCATTAGCTATTATAGTCCCTGAGGCTCGTAGTGGTACTGCCTCGAAGGCCTGCTGTGGTACATGGTACACGGCTGTCAAGTATGGGGTGAAGCGTGGAAAGCCTGCCTTCATTTTTAGGCCACTTGCCAATGACCCTGATGTCCTTGAGGCTTTTGGAATAATGGTTGGGGATGGTGTTAAGCCCATTGCCAGTATTAGTGAATTGATGGTTGAATTGAGGAAGCTTAGATAGGCTTATTAACAACTGCCCCCTATCCCACTCATGGGGCAGTCTAGCCCCGCCCAAACTAAACCCAAACAGCCACTACAGGATGTGCTACGGTACGTGGTGGGGAGGGGTTTTAGGGTACTGTGGTTCTGTGATGGCGACTTTTGCCCCTGTGGTATGAATACGAAGAATTGCGAGAAGGATGGTATATATTTCATTATAGGAAACACTGTGGTTGCGGCTTTTGAGGGTAAGGATGAGTACCAGGTTTACATTAATGACCACGGGCCAGTTTACCTGAAGGAGATTAATGAGGAGACGCTGAGGCAGGCGGCTGAAACCATTGTGAGGAGGCTCAGGGAAGACCTCACGTTCTAAACCCCCTCCCCCTTATTAGGGGTACAGGTGCAGTGGGTATTATGAGCATGCAATTCCAATCCCAAACCCTCGACCTCACAGGGTATAGGGGGAGTTTCTGCCTGGTTGAAAAGATTAGGGGGAATACTGAGGAATGCGTGGATGAGTTCAAGGTTGTGAAGAGGGGTGATTTGTTTGTTAATATCCTGCGCATAAGGAGGGGTCGTAGTGAGGTGTATGCCACACTGCCAAGGTACATGGGCTTTATCACATGCGACTCAAGCCCATATGGTGTACTCGTAGCCTATGCGCCCCACCTATCCCCAAAGGAGCTCTATGGTAGGGTTGTAAGATGGCTGAAGATCGTTGAGGCAGTATGCAGGGTTGGTGACTGCAGGCACCCAGGCTCAACGTCCTTCAAGATTGCAATGAGGATGTTGATACCAATAATAAGCGCTAGTAGGCTAAGCCCTGGGGATTTTGACTACCTAGTGAGGGGACTTGGTAACAACCCAGTTACTGGCGTCCTCAATGCCTTTAGGGCAGGTGTATGCTGGGCACTGGAGTACTGCACGCCACTTTGAGGCACCCCTCTACTATATAATTAATAGTATTACACTCGCCCTAATTAACCACGTGAGGATGCACTCCTCATGGCCCAGGAGGCCAGTGTCCAAACCCTCATAATAACTGGGAGCTGGATGGTTAGGGTTTTCGACTCAAGTGGTCAGGAGATTAAGCCAAGAACCCTTCTAATAGAGGGCTCTGGGCATTTTGAGGTGGGCCAATTGCCAAGTAAGGCTATTATTGCAATCATTGAACCAGAGGATGACTATGATGCATACAGGGTTAGGCTCTACTGTTACAACAATGGTGCCATGAGGCTTGTAGGGGCTACCTTCATTAGTAACCCACTTGATGATATTAGTAACCACGTGAGGGATGCCTTGGTGAGGTGCCAGTAGGCTAATTAAGTCCCTTAGCCCAATTACCCCGAGCTCGGATGTCAGCCCAAAACACCCAAACCCAAACTACCCAACCCGTGTCAATCGAGGAGGTAGAATTAAGTGGGGGGATAATGTATAAAATTACCATGCATCACAAATATGCCAAGGAAACACAATCAATCATATATCCTTGGGAAACTTCAGCCGCAGATGTGATAATAGTAATAGACAAGGGGGATTGGAGGTATGTGAAGTGTGATGCATTTGCACACTTCCCAGGGCTTATACTACACGCCGATGCCGCCATAGGGAATGTGGTAGTAAAGTTAGGGAATAATGTATATTGCATAAGAGCAAGCAATGAGAAAAGGAAGAAATTGTTAAGTTGGATAATGCAGGAGCCTTGGCAGACAATTGAATGGTACGCTGATAAGTTGGATAAATACTACAGTGTAATGGATGCAATGGAGAAGGCTCATGTTAGAGGCATTGAGCATTTAGCGGCAATTGAGAAGGCTATCTTTTAAAATCCCCCCTGGGTGGGGTAAACCCACCCATCCTCATTACCTCACTTCCTAATCCTACATACAAGGGCATAGGGGCATTTACGGCAGTCCACGGCAGGGCCTCTTGGAGGTTCCTAACCCAATTCCTCACAACCCTGAACCAATGCTCCCCATCCCTCACTAGGGCATCTGGGTTGAAGGGGAGTACCGCATTCCTCATTACAAGCCAGGCTTGGACTAGGTTAATGCCAAGGCTCCTTAGAATATAGGCATACATGCTTAATTGGGGAAGCGCCTTGGCTAGCTTATCCGTTGAGAAGCTCTTGACCTCGATAATCCCGCATTCACCATTAAGGCAGTAGAGGATGTCTGGCTTGGCAGTGAATGGGGCTAGCACGTAATGTGGCTCAATGAGGATGGTGTCATAAAGCCTGCCATTCTCCTTCACGAACCATTCAGTATAAGCCTCATGAAGAGCCTCACCGTAGGCTATATTGTGTAGTTTTTTCTTAAATTCCCACATGCCAAGGTGGGTTGTGTTCCAGGCTACGCATGGTGGCTTTCCAGCCAATGAGGGGCCTGGTGGGTATGGTGGTGATGCCCAGGCGTATCTGCCGAATGTGAGGAGTGGGGTTGCTGGCTTTACCTTCAGCTTCAGGTGTAATTCCGTAATTGGTTTTAGGATTGGGGTTGGTAGCATGTGTTTTTGGGTAAGGAATTGTGATTAGGGTTAGGGGGGTTTGGGGTTTAGTTTAGGCTGGCCAGGAGCCTTGTCATTGTTGAGACGGCACGCTCACTATTCCTAGCGCTACCGTGGGTTGCAATCCACCCTAAGGCTTGGATGGCAGAGAGTAGTGTGTCGCCATACTGTGCACGGTACTCATTGTATAAACGGTTGAAGTCGGGGAAGCGCTTGCTCAAGTCCTCGACAGTCTTTGGCTCAATTGGGCGCATTAGGCTTTCAATATTGGCACTTGGCCTCTCATTGTTTATAATACTCACAATCCTATTAATGATTTCTCTTATTTTCTCATCAATTGGCTTGTTGAGCCTTGCATGGAAAATCCTTGCGTAATTCCCATCACCAATCACAAGCCCATTCTCACAAGCCAAAATACCAATAGTCTTGATAACCCGAAAAGCATGGTACCCATCATTCCCCCAACTAATCCTCAACAGGTACTTGAACTCCCCAACCCTCGGGTGGTTATCACCCCCAAGAACCCCAGTGACCTCCCCATACTCAGCCCCCTCGTAGGTGAACAGCCTCTCAGCCTCCCAACGACCAAAGGCAGTAATCCCAGGCAGTGCACTCTTGACAGCCTGAAGGACAACATTACCAGGAACCTCAACATACTCTGGACTTGCAACACGGTAGAGCCAGTATCCACCATGCCACTCACTAATAGCCGCTATCCAGTCACTCGGTGCACTCAAAACACCATTAATATCCTTGAAGCGCTTAATAACACTGCTGTTCACAAAAACATTCCCAAGACCCCTAACCCTCAGGTAGTACCTACCAAGATACCCATCCTTGTCAAAACCCTCCAACCTCTTCCTCAACTCCCCCATCCTCAAGGTTTCGACAGTTTGGGCCATGGACTCGGGCATACGGGTCAGGTTGGAAAAACAGGCAGGGGGAAAATTAGGAGTTTAGGAAAGCCTACCAAGCAATTCAGATGCGGCACAACCAACCCCTAAGACAACTGCTAAACCAATTAACGCATACAGCTCAACCCACGGTTCCCAGTAGTACGCCACCACAGTGCCAGCCAGTATTGCATAGAGCACCACCAGTAGTGCGTATATAACAATATCAATTGCCCTTAGCCTGCGCTCCTCAGCTAATTCACTAATCATCATTGTGAATGCGATGGCGCCTGCGAAGCCGAGTGACCCACCGATTATGATTAGCATGGCTAGTTGCCCGCTAATCCCGTGGGTGTAGTATTCAAGGCTGGCTAGTATTACTACCATAACATACACGTACATTGCGATTGGCAGGGCTAATCCAAATAGTTCATCTGCTTTACCCGCCTGGGTCATAGTTACTTCACCTCAGATAGCACAATACCCTTCCCAGGTGCAATATCAACCTTGAAGGCCCTTTTAGCGTGGTTAGTCATCCTCATCTTCTTAATAATCAACCACCTCCTAACCTCCTTGGCTTCAGTGACGTTATCCATCCACATGTGTATTATGCCATCAGCAATGTGTTCTAGCCCGAAGCCGAAGCTCATTTCCGTCGTAGGCGCATACTGGCTTGTTAGTAATGCGGTAATGTTCTGCCTGTACAATGCCTGCCTAAGCCTGTAACTGAAGACCCTAGACATCGCTGGTTTATCAGCCCAGAAGGCAGTCATTGAGTCTATGACTAGCCTACTCGGTTCACTTGGCCTACCCTCCTCAAAGCCAAGTAGCTCATACGCCTTAGCCACAGATGCCTCAAGGACTTCTACACTGAGGGCCCTACTCGGCTTCCTCGGCGTATCCTCACTGGCCTTAACCATCTCCCTATACTGCTTGTAAAGCCCAAAGAGGTCGATGACTACAAGGCTAACCTCACCTGGCTTAACCCCAATACGCCCAGCCAGTGCATCAACTAGGTTCACTGGCCTGTAGTCCATGAACCTCATGTTGAATTGGTCAGCCTGCCTCACAATGTCCTTGAAGCTTGACTCAGTGGTAACGTAGATGACTGGCTCGCCACCTTGAAGGCCAGCCCAGGCGAAGTGCATGGCAAGGATGCTTTTCCCAACGCCAGGCTCCCCTGTGGCTAGTACCCAAGTGCCCCTTGGTGCCCCACCCTCAAGTGCGTTATCCAGTGTCTCAATCCCGAAGGGCTCCCTCACGATGTTTTGGGTTTGGACTGTACTTTGAGCCATGGGTTAATGGTTTAGGGGGGTTTAATTAGTTTGGGATTTTTTAGAAAGGAGTTCGTCGAAGTACACGCCAATCCAGTAATCAACCTCCTCCCGTGACATTAATAATGGTTCCATTGTATGGTGAACACACTCACTGAACATGGGGTTACTCCTGATGCAATCCTTGATTACACTAAGTATCTCCCTCCTTGCACGTTGCCTGAGGGGTATGAAGAACAGGCCAAGTGCAAGTAGTAATGGGTACCAAATCCACAAATTGAAGAACAAGGAGATAAAAAAGAATAATACTAAATACGCAAAGTATACAATGATGAGTATGTTGAACAGGTCAGTGTATATGACTTCATTATTATGGCTCATACCCATCACCCTCTATGAGTCTTAGGGCATCCCTAGCCAGTTCACTACTCATTGAAGTGGCAATGCTCTTGATACTCTTCCTCAATTCCTCACAATCCCCTGGAGTCCAGCTTGAGGTACATTCAAGGTACTCCTTGAGGAGCCTCTTCAAGGTTTGGGTTTGGGTTAGGCTAGTGGGCATAGGGTTAGTGTGGGAATTGGGTTAAAATTAGGAGAGCGGGGGGTTTTGGGCCTCCTAAGCCATATTAGGACAGCAACCAGGCCAACTTCGATAGTATAAAACAATACCTTCGGCGGGTCGATATAAACGGCAAGGAGATGCCATCCTACACCACTAGCGATTCCCCCACCCACGCCTACGCTTACTCCCGTGAGGAGTTTTGTAAGTTTGGACTTCGCCCAGCTGGGCACAATTTAGCCTATGTGAGCCCTCAAATAAGCCTTACTGTACAATGACCCCAGCCTCTGCCTGGATTAGTTGTGTAATATTCCTCGCAATATAATCCCTAACCCTACCATCATATGAGGGTAGGCTAGTCCTAACCCCATCAATGACAAGCGCATTGGGAAGTGGCCTAAGCCTACTAGGCTCAATCCTAATGGTAGTACTCAAGACTGGGCCATTCCTAGTGTTCGGTGGTAGGAACCTCCTGTGGAACTCAGCATTAGTGGCTAAAATAACCACAAAGGCAGTATGAGGCTCAGTGAAGGCAGTTGGCTTAATGTCAAAGAGCATCCTATTCCCATTGTAGAGCATTGTGATTGTCGGGAATATTACAAAGGACTTGAAGAGCTCAAGAAGGCTCTGCCTATTCTCAATATCACTGAAGCCCTGGGTAATGGCAATAATATTAATACCCAAATTCCTAGCTACACGGACGGCCTCCTCGAACAGGCTATTCTCAATCCTCATGAAGTAGTGCGCCTCATCAATAACTATAATACTCGGCTTAACTACACGGCCTCTGGCAATAATGGCTAGGAGTGCATACACGTATGCCACTGCCTCAGGTAGGCTAACACCACTCAAGTCAATACCAATACTCCCATTAAGCCTGCCAAGAAGCCATGCCTTCAAGAGCCCATGAGTCCTGGTAGCCCAGAGTAGATTATTGAAGAAACGAACCCTCCTAACAACAGCCTTCCTAGCATTCTCATCATCCATACTCCTATACGAATGCTCATTAACACAAGCAATGAGTTCAGGTATTGAGTGGGCTGGGTACCATGATGACTTACTCTTAGCCAAACCATCTGGTTGCTCCTCGCTGAAGCAATTCCCAACAATCATCTGCTGTGCTGGTGTCCAGGGGTTATCCATTTCCGCATATGTTGCCTCAATGGATTGTGTAATAACATCAATCATGTCGTCTGGCCTAATGAACTCAAGTGGGTTGATTGGGAATGGCCCGTGGTACCTAGTATAGCCCCTGTAGATGCCTAGGTAGTCTATGACGAGGACCCTCTCATCAGGCTTAGCCGCAATCATCGCCTTGATTAAGGTAGTCTTCCCAGTGCCAGGTGCGCCAATGATTATTGCATGGCTCTCATTAGCCTTGAGCATGCTGGCCAGTTCCCCTGGCTCCACAATTCAACCCCACCTCCTACGTACTAGTTCGAGGATTATATCACTTACCCTCCTAACTCCATCACTCCACTCCCTGTACTCAACCTCCCTCCTAGCCTGCATGTCACCAGAGTACCTAATAGCCGCATCTCTCCTCAAGCTAGTGAGGGCGTGGACTATTCGGCTATAGGGCAGTGTTATCAAGCCATCGTAAGTGTGGGTTATGAGCCTCCTCATGTCACTATCCGATATCGGGAGCGCCTTGTTTATTATAACATAAGTGGCAATCCTCCTCTTAACAATCTTCGCAACACCCTCAACAAGGCTCAGGGCATCATTAACCTCGTGAACATGCACGTCACCCCACTCTCCAATAATGAAGACAATGTCAGCTAGGCTTATGAGGCTCCATGCCAGTGGCCTGAAGGCACTCGATGGTAGGTCGATTAGGACAACCCTAACCCTCAACCCCTGCCTACCCTCCCTCGACTCCTGGAGCATTGTAATGAGCCTAACAACCCTATCCTGAATGTACTTTACAACAGCATCAGGGTTCTTATTGAAGACACTCACTAGTTCTGGAAGCCCCCAATTAATCGCATCAATACTGAGGCAACCTGGGCCAATTACCCTAAGCTTCTCACGCTGGACTGGGGTAACCTGTGTAGTACCCTTCACGTCAAGAAGGTAGTCATAAAGCCCAGTACTAACGCACATACCCCCATCACTGAAGCCAACACCAAGGAGCTTACTCAATGTAGCATTAACACCATAACCAGCATCAATAACACCAACATCCTCCCCAGCTGGCATCCTCTGGCTCACGAGCCATGCAACATTAGCCGTAATAGTACTACTCCCTACACCACCCTTCCCACTCCCCATGAATAGTGCTATTACTGGCCCATTCTCCATAAGCCCTCGCCAGTCTCAGTGTTAATTAGGCTAAAGACGGCGGGGTTAATCCCCGCCCCAGCCCACTCCGAGTCGGGTAACCCCCCCACAACCCGACCTCGGGCAATTAACTAATCGTGAGGCCACCTAATTAGCACTAGCCCATACAAGTCCTAATGCCCTCAAGTTACAACCCCAAAACTCCCCTGGCCCTTGCCCTGGCACTAGCACTAGTGGACGGTATTGAGACGTATGTTGGAGTGATACAGCTTGGTGGTGTTGAGTATGCGCAATTAACACGGTTCCTCATAATGCGTTACAGTGTATTAGGCTTGATTGCTGATGACCTCCTCACTGTTGCCATTGCCATAATATTCTACATCATGGCAGGGCACGATGGGATTATTGGATTCTTCGGTTTGGTAAACCTTAACATATGGAATGGCTTGAGGACTGCAGTTGTAGCCTCAAACGCCATTGTCCTCCTCACTAACAGTAGTACAATCATCCCACTAGTAGTAGCCTGCGGCATAGTAATCGGTATTACATTCAATGTGCCAGTAATAATGGGGCTAATTAAGGGGCAGTACAGGCTAACCCATGGCCCAGGTACAGTCAAAACCACAGGTTGAATGCGGGCAGGGGCTCTACGACTTCATAATCCCCAAACTATACAGGGCACGTGAAGTGTACATTATATCACCATGGTTAAGCCCAGAGACAGCAAGGCTGATAATACACCTAGTATCCCATGGTACTAAAATACACTTGATTACCACAAATGATACAAGCAATAGGAGCCACGCTTCAGCAATGAGGCTACTGGGAACCAGCCAAGGCTCAAGGAGTGCATTGGCTATTGGCATCCTACTAACAATTATTAGCATTGCCTTCACTGCCCTATCACCGCTAGCCCTAATCCTACTGGCCCCAGGAGCATGGTTAATATACAAGGGCTTGAGGACTAAGGCAAGGCAAGTTCACCCTAGCCTCACAATAAGGGTTGTCAATAACCTCCACGCTAAGGCAATCATAATCCCAGAATCTGGGTTAGTTGGCATTGGCAGTGCTAACCTAACAACCCATGGCCTCCACAGTAACCTTGAATGCTGGGCTTGGGTTAGGGATGAGGAACTAGCCTCAAGGCTCTTGAAGTCATTCCAAGCATAACTCACTTGAAGTGAGGAAGGAAAAAAGGGAAGATTTTGAGTTTTGATTTTGAACCCCAGCCGATTATCCTACTGCAATCTGAAGCGTCTTACCACTATTATAGAACACTATCACGGTAGTCACTTGGCTACACCCACCAGTGGTGCTTGGCTTGAAGGTGAAGCTGGCTGACTTACCATTCTGCACAACCCACGGTGGTGTTGTTGAGCCACTTGAGCCAGCAATGTAAACTGCTGATAGACTACAGGATGAGGACGATGAGCCAGCACTGTAGCCTGGTGTTGTACCCACTGCACCCACTACTCCTGTTGGGGAGTCTAGGACTATGCCAGCTATTGTAATCTTACCACCCTGTGCGCTAACTGTTAGTAGTAGTGAGCCGTCGCTGGCTAGTGTTGCTGAGCCTGTGGCAGTGCCTAACGCACCCATTGCACCCATCGACCTCAGGTAGAACACTACTATCACTATTGCCACCAGTACTGCGGCTATTACTGCTATTATCATCTCACTCATTGTCTGGCCCTTTCTAACTTTAGGCTTCAGTAGGCGTTTTAGGTCTGCCATACGCTTCAAGAAGCCATTACCCTGAGGGGGGTAATTAGTACACCCTCATGCTTCTCACATCAGGGGCATCATTACCCTAACCCCAGGGGTAGTACATGCCACTGGGGAAGCGTACAATCATGAACTCCCGCTCAACCTTACCATGGTGGTTAACTAGGAAATCCACCTCATCCACGAGAGTACAGGCAATCTTATAATTCGTCGAGTTGAACACGAAGACAGCACCCCACCCCTTCCTAAGGTACCATGGCGGCGTTACGGGCGCTGGGGCACCATTAATGTACACTTTAACCAGGCTACAGGCATTAACATACTCAACATCATACCTCAACACTATGCCAGTAATATTAACGTTCCTATTCGCTTGAAGAACCATTACCAGCGAGCCCCCTGGGCCTATGGTGAAGTTACCACTAAGAGACCCCACCTGAGACAAAGCACCATATATTATGCCAGTGATCATGCCCCATGTGGCCACTATGAGCGCCACTAACATGATTGTTTCGCCCGTAGTCATGATCGCCTGGGTCATAATTACCTAAACTGGCTACTACTATAAAAAACCCTTGTTTCCGAACCCTCCCCACCATTAACCCTCAATAGGGATTATTGCCGTCTTACCAGTATTGTAGAATATTATCGCCTGGCTAACGCTAGCGCAGTCACCATTCGTACTTGAGCCTGGGCTCCCAGGTGGGCTAGGTGGGTGCCCCCTAGCCATCCTAAAAGACTCAAGGGATGTTACTATCGTATTAGGTGTGGTTGATTGTGCGGTGAATATGAAGCTTGCTGACTGCCCATTCTGAAGAACCCACGGTGGGAATAGGGAGCCTGAAATCCTGTTAATGTAAACCCCAGTCAGCCTGCAGTATGGTGACCAGCCACTGTAGCCTGGCGTAGTGCCAATTGTTGTAACAACCCCCTTACTATTCAACAGTACTATACCCACAATCTTAACTGACCCACCACTCGCTACCACTGTTATCACGAGTGAGCCATCTGAACCCACCACGCCACTGCCCGTGAGGGTTGCCAGAGCGTTCATAGCCCCCATTGACCTCATGTAGAAGACTACCGCCACTATGATTACAAGGACTGCCGCAATCACGGCTATTATCATCCACGCCATTGCTTGACCCCTCCTAGGCTTCAGGTGCCTCACCATAACACCCACTGACAGGTATGGGTAACTCCCTCCCACTATTGTAGGCTACCACCACCTGGCTCACGTTAGCACAATCACTGAGAATGAAGACTGCTGAATACCCACTCCTAACAACCCACGGTGGCGTTAATGGTGCCTGGGTATTGTTAATGCTGGCTTCAGTAAGCCTGCACGCTGTACTGCTTCCACCTAGTGGTGTTATGCCTGTTATCTTGAAGGTGGCGCCGAATGCCATTACGGTTACCTTGAGTGTATTGCCTTGGCTTGTCACATTGCCCACGAGGGTTGGTAGGATGGTTGTTCCACCTGTCACTGTTAGGTAGTATATTAATACTATTGAGTACAGTATGATTACTGCCATTGTGATTATTGCCACCCAGGGTTTTGGTTCACTAGGCTTGCTCCCCATTCCTTGCACATCAAGTGGGGATGTAATTAGCGTGTTCCCATTAAGGCTATTAGGTACGCTGATGCCGTGTGCCTATCCAACCCATACCTCCTCATCAACTCATCATGAGCCTTCGAGCTTGTGGTACCCCTTGGGTTCACGTAGCCAACACTAATTGAGTATAGTGGTGCCTTCATGGCAATCTCCTCAATGATAGTGCTCCTGAAGGCAGATACCTTGTAATTATAATTCTCATGACCCCTATCACCATTCCTAACCCACATTAGCCTCAGCCTCCCAATAACTCCTGGGTTCTCAAGGTATAGTACACTAACACCATTATTACGTGCGTAGTTAAGCAGTTCGTGAATCCTCATGCCAATAATACTCCAAGCCCTACCCCTCGGGAAGCCCCTTGAGGCGACCTCACGGTACCAGAAGGTGCGGGTATCCCTAAGCTCGCCATTCTCATCAATGATTGCGAGGTTAATCCTATCAACATTAACATCAACCCCACCTTGAAGGCTCCCATTGTTCTTAAGGTAACGTGTCATGACCTTATAATAGGCAAGCAATGGTATAGTCAAATGGGCACCACCACGAACCCATAATTGGCCACCCCTAACACCATAATCCCTAACCACAATCCTACCCATATACTCAACCCCATAATCAAGAACACTATCCAGAACCAACCTGAAGGCACCCGATACACCAGGCCTCACAACAACCCTATCATAAGAACCATCATACCCAACCGTCGTCACGTGGAACTCATAATTCGGCTTCAAGGCAATACTACCAACCTTCCTTGATAACTTACTAGGCTGGAACATAAGCCAATCAGATAATTCAACCCTCCTGAAGTCGATTCCAAGCCTCCTACAAGACTTATAAACACCCATCACGAGGACAACAGCACCATCAGCATAGTCACTTTGCAGTGTTGCACCATAGGCAATCCTGTGAAATGCCCTCTCCCAACCAATCCTACTCCTTGGGAGTGCCTCCTGTTGTTTGGCAATGGTTAGAACCCTATGTACAGCTATTCTGAATAACCATGCTGTTGATAGTAATTCCCCCGCAACCTTACCATTCATGTTGAAGGGTAGCTGAATGGTAATATAGTTCATAAGAGGAATTGAAACATAAGCTTTTTAAACCTAACCGCATCAATCTCAATTGGTTACCCCAAGTCTCCGAGACCCGTAGGGCTGGGAACCCCTGGCGACAGGTGGGGAGCTACTGCGGTGAGGGGGCTTGGGGAGACCGTCGAGAAGGAGACGGTGGAGGCACCAAGCCTCTGCCGCCTTCAGAGGGACGGACACTGGAGTGAGGCTTCCTCCCCACCATACTCCAATTCACAATGATATTATTATTATAATAGAGGCTGATAGTAGCCGTGAATTCACCATTAGTAAGCCACCTAGGCCAAATGCCCACATCGACAATGAGCCTACGACCACTATGACTGGTACTCCTCAAGCCCATACTAGCCACCATACCCCTAAGCCTCTTGTATAAACCATCACCACGACCACTCCCATGACCCCTAACCCTAACTTGGACTCGTTTAGGCTTCTGAATCCTGCCTAGAATACCTTGAAGGGTAGCCTCAACCTGGCTAAGGGGAACGATGGCATTCACTGGTTTAACAATCCTAATACTGCACAGGTAACACCTCTCAACCCATGAAGCCTCAAGGAGGGCCCTAAGACCCTCATAATTATTCCACGGCTCAGGGAACTCGGCAATATACCAATATTGAGTCCCAGTGTAAGCTAGGGCAACAGGGGACAAAACCCTAATACTCCTCTCCCCCGCCCTAGGCCCAGTGAGGACAAGCCACCTCATGAATTAGCCACCACACTATTAACTAATTAGATTACTACTGAAGCACAATCCCAATCCCAATCGCCTTAAAGGCACTATGCAGGTCACGGACACTAACCTGGCATGCTGAACGCCAGGGCAGTTTATCAACCCTTTTCGGCTTCGCACTAGGCATCGGAAGGACTGGAATTATGAGGGCAACATGCTCGTAGTGGCAGTAGTAGCCTGAATCCAACCCATCCCTAACTGGGTCGTACTTAAGCTTACCAATATTCCTGATGACAAGCGTGAAGCCCCTAGCCCACCAGTCCTGAATAACACTAACACCATCCTCACCGCATGGGATATAACGCCCAATGTGGCACATGCCTGGCTCAGGCTCCCCCTGAACCACTGGAGGCTTGCCAGGGCCAGGTTTTGAGGCTATCAAGACTCCACTGTTGCTGACCACCACTATAACCCCCCTCGGTGATAATACTGACTGGCTGAGTGGTGACTCCACGGTACTCCAGCCAAACCTGCCTAATAGCCTCATAATTCTCAAAATTCTGACTAGCCTTAATTAGAGCATTCGCCAACTCCTCAGGGTAAGGCTTAGCCTCAAATGGCCATTCCTCAACACAGGGCTCCTGGTTAGGACACCATTTAAGGCCTCTTGGCCACCACACCCTCTTAGCCTTCTTATTAACCAAGAGGACTATTATAATATTCCTATTCACAATGTTCTCAACATTCGCAATACCCATACTACTCAACCTCTCAATCAGGTTCTCCCTACCATCAGTGTGGTAGGTCGCGAAGCCACCGTGCCCACTCAGGATTGCCAAAACCCACGCCTTAGCGTCCTCGGGTGAGAGAACCTCATTCACGGTTAGGTACTGTGCACCAACCCTCATACCGTATGCGATTAATTCCGCCTTGGTAATCTCCCTGACACCAAGCCCAGTGGCACTCCTAGTATTAAGCATTATGACGCTTCGTATTGGGAGCGGTTGGTACTCATCAACGTCTTGAATGAAGGCAACCCTCTCATCAGGTGGGAGCGTGTTAGCCAGTGCGGCTGTTAGTGTAGTCTTCCCACTACCCATTTCCCCAATTGCCAGTAATGCAAGCTTCCTACCGTTCTCAACCCAATTCGGGTCGCCTGTGGTTGCTACAAGGAGCTTGGCGGCTAGGGCTGGGGTTATTGAGCCTAGGGCTATCAGTTTTGGCAGTGTCCAGAATGATGATGGGTGCTTCCTGAAGGCCACAGTGTACTGGCTGATTGGATCAGCGAGCATTGTTATCCTGAGCCTCAGGTCAGTGTACGTAGCCATCCCGGCTGGAGCGTAGCTTGTGACAGGAGTCCTCGTTAACTCACTGGCACGGTCTAGAATATACTCGTTGAAGGATGGTGGCTGTTCACTATCAGTGGCTGTTGACTGCCTGAATAATGAGAATAATGAGGATAAGCCCCTCCTCGGCTCATCATCACTACGGCTTGGGCACTGGTTAGGCTCAATAATGAGCGGGTGGTATGAGTCACCATAGTGGCTACCCCTCACATAAACCTTAGCGTTCCCATCATCACCAGGCTTATCAACAACAATATCATTGAACACCTCACTCCTGAGGAGTGGGTCAAGTACCCCGAAGCCTAGGTACCACCTCTTGAACACCCTAGCCAACTCCTCACCAACCTCAGCCAAGTCAGCCCTCTTAAGCCCCCTCAGTAGCCTGTGCGGCACGGCCTTTAGAATAGTCTTAGGCCTAGTGAGCCTCTGGAGCGGCACCCCTTGGCTGAGCATGCCTAGTAGCCTATCCCAATCAGCACAGGCAATAATATCAGGGTAGTTTAAGTCATCGTGCATCCTGAACTCGAAGCCTCCAGGAGTCTTCAGGGCGAATAACCTAGTCCTAATGTCAAAGGACTCGAGTATCGCAACCTCCTCCCCCACGCCTGAAGTGTACGTGTTGAACCTGTAGTCCCTTGCAAACGGCATTGGGTTTTTGAGGAACCAGGCGTTAATTAGCTTGGGCCATCAGGTTATTAGTAGTACACTGTGGAGCATGAACCAAGCCACAACGCCAAGAACACCACCAAGCAGTGCACCAAGCCTCCAGTCCTGAATAATCATACCCCCAGCCAGTCCACTCCCAATAGCCGAGTAGAATGCGCCCTGTGGCATGCCGAGTAGGAATGGTACTGAGACTGGAACCTGTATGAGCGAGGAGTAGTTAATAATCCTGGCTAGGTAGCCCATGAGCCCAATGCTGAATGCCCCACCAACACCAACAGTCATAGCCCCAAACATAATGCCCTGGGTGACAGTCCTCTGCACAGCACCAATGAACTCACTCACAAGCACGTTACTCCAGCCTACGAACAACGGCGTCCCAGTTGCCTTCGCCTCATGCCAGAGTGGTATTAAATCATGCTCAATCGGGCTCAGGTCACGGACTGGGGTTGGGTTAGGCTTGGTTAGGAGCTCGTTGAAGCTCGTCATGACCCTGATTGGTAGTGAGGCACGGAGCCTCAGGTCGTAGATTATGCTCGGTAGCTTGAATAAGCCGTAGGCTAGGAATGGGAGCGCCGTTGCCAAGTAGCCATCAACGAACATCATTGCCAAGACCCCAGCCACAACACCCGCAATAATGCCAATGATGTCAGTGTCATCAATCACGAAGTAGTTTGTCCTGGGCATGAAGAGGAGTCCAACAGCCCCCATTAACCCCATTATAATCATGCCCTGCATGCCCATAATTCCAATACTAGCCATCATAGTCATCATCACGACAGTGACTAGTACAACATTGAACATTTCCGCAATCAACCCAGCATCCGTGGTAAGCCTCCTCCTAACCTCACTGAATAACTGCTGGAAGTAAGCCTCAATTGACGCCCCACCCTCAATGTCCCTAGCAACCTTAAGCAGGTAAGCCTGCCTAACAAGCCTACCATAAGTCCTAGCGTTAGGCGTGTAGGCTATGATTTCCGCAACCCTCCTAAGCCTACGCAACCCCCTAGTAGCCTCCCTCCAACCAACCAACGGCGCCTTCAACGTGAACACCAAGTCCTCAACCCTCTGGCCTAGTAGTATGTCAGGTAGCCTTATCCTTACCCTCACTCCCAATCACCATGCTTATTAACTCGGCTAGCCATGGTTCAACCCCCTGCCTAGCCTCAGTGAGTAGTTCAGTGAGTAGCCTGGCCTGGCAGTCCTCAGGTACGTTAGCCCTCTTGAGGAGTTCAACAAGCCTCTCACCATTCAACCCATCAATGTTAATCGCCCTAGCAATCTTCAGCAAGCCTTGAGGCGACCTAAGGGTACCTAGTACGGCGCTCCTCAGGTCGAGGCCTGTGTCCTCGTATTTGAGGAGTAGGTAGAGGGCCTTGAGTACTTCAATTGGGCTTGGTGTGCTTGACTTAGCTGGCTGGCTCACTGGCTTGGTTGGCTCCCACGTGCCTAGGAGCCTCTTGGCGTCCTCAACCCTCTCCGTAAACGACATGAATAATAGCCAGGATGCTAGGCTAATTAGCCTGCCCCTCAACACCAGCATTGATGAGTGTAGTAAGTGAGACAGTAATCGGGGTATTAGTAGCAGTAATGGCGGCTACGGTGCTTGGGGTAGTGTTCTACATTCTAGCAGGTTACCAAGCTGGCTTCACCCACCAGCTTGAGGCAGTTACCACGCTGGTTGCTGGTGTTGAGGTTAGGCCTAACACTTGGATTGTTGAAGTCGTGTGGACTTACAAACCGGCAATCAAGGGGTTTATTACGAGTGATGGTAGGTTCATTAGTGTTGATAGTGGGCAGGTTAAGCTACTCCAATGTGGTGATGGTTATGCCCCAGCGCCTTATAGGTATTGTATCTTTGAGCTTGAGGGTGTTCCTAAGGAGCCTATTGAGGTGGTTGAGTAATGGCTGTTGAGGCTCCCTTAATCCTGGCCTTCATTGGGATTATACTGGCATTCTTCATAGGCTTCATGGTATTCATGGTTAATGCCCAGAAGCCGATAGGCTACGCTAACTCCATTAGAGTCTACACCCCACCAGTGATTAATGGCACGTATTATTGCCCAGGTGGTACTATTATTAATCCCTACATTAATGAAAGTGGCCTGTACCAGTGTGGCCCGTGCCTAATCTACATTTACCAGAATGCCACTGCCCGCCTATCATGCCCGAGGTGATTGAGGATGAGGGTTGTTGTTAAGCCGAGTGAGGATAGGGGTAAGGTGCTTGTCATTGTTGAGTTGAGCTTGAGGGAGTACATTGAGGCTAGGCGTGGTGCTGATATTGTGTATAAGTGTACTTCGGGTAGGGTGGCTTCACCCTTAGCCCGCTTCATTGGCGAGGTGATAGCATATTTGGGGGGCATTCGTGAATGTGGCTCACTCTAGTAGGTTAATGCCTAGTTCCTCTGGCTTGTAACTCCTGAGCTTGTTCCCAATCCTCACTATTAATACTATAGTATAGTAGCCAGTGTCTGGGTCGTAGTAATCATTACCGTTCTCAATGCTAACCCTGATGAGCATGGCTCCAATACCCCTCAGCCTCTCCTCAATGATGCCTCTATGCCCCTCAAGCCTAGCCAGTGCCTCATTTTTTGGCATTAGTACCACTGGTTTAAGCATATTGTAGTAATGGGGGTGAGGCTAATTAGGGGGATTGGTACCTGGCTCGTATGATTGGGAGTGTGGCCTTCCAGGTTGGGAATGCGACTAGTTCGCAAGTCGTGAGTAGTGCGGTAGGATACTTTGCGCCAGTTATAGATGCGATAATGGCTTTCCTTGGTATAGCCTTCTGGGTTAGCCTTCTATTCCTAGTGTATTACGGTATTGAGGCCTTCGCACACCCAACACCATTCGGAAGGTCTGCTAGGCTAGCCTCAATGTATGATCATGCTAAGAGTGTGATATGGGGTATTATTGCAATATACCTAGTGCTTGCTGTAATAGCCTTTGCGGTGAACCAGGCTAGTGCGGCGGCTGGGGCTAAGACCACTGTTAGTGTTGGGCAGTTGTTCTACTACGTCTTCGTTGAGCCAGTGGTTAGGGGCTTCAGCATAATATTCGGGACAACTAAGTGAGTGGCCCAATTGCCTCAGTGGCTAGGCTGGCCATGGTGGCCAAGTGTACCCTTATTAAACCCCGTATTGCCTAGTACCCGTGGAGAAGAAGTTATTGAAGGTTCGCCTTAGGAGTGAGGTATGGCGTGCAGTTCACTACGAGGCACTATCTAGGGGTGTCCCTGTGGGTACTATTATCGAGGATGCCATTGAATTGTACCTAGCCTTGAGCCAAGGCACTGCAACCCTCAATGTTAAGGATGGCGCCACATTGCACCTCAAGACAATTAAACCCACTATAATACCCAGTAAGCCAACCACAGAACCACCACCTGAACCTGTGAGGACGCAAACAGTACCCACTAATGCGGATGCGCCAAGCTTCATTAAGGACAATCCATGGCTCGCAATAATTGCCAGGAAGGGTTAGTGAGGGTAAGGTATTTAAGACTGGAGACTATTAGACTACTAGACTAAACTGTCCCCTAAACTACCACCCAAACCCCCTTGGCCAAGGGGCACCTGACCTCAATGATGCAATCCTATGTTAAGGTGCAATAATACAATTAGCAAGCCCTCACGGGCGAACGTCTTCTCCCACTCTCCCACGGGGGTGGGGGTACCCCTGAGAGAGAGTGCACCATTAACCAGAACCATCCCACCTTGAGGCAGTACCATCGGGGCTTATGGTGTACTAACTCTGGGGGGTAGGGGGGCCTGGTGGGAGAAGGGGAGAAGACTAACGTCCATGCCAACAGTCAAATAGCACACGGTACATTAACACAGGATTGAGGTAAGCCACCATTAATTGCAAAATGTTCACCAAGCTTCTCCTACCCGATATTGTTAATTATAAAACTCGGGTGGGAGAATCCATGTGGCGATTAACTGTTTGTAAAACCAATGAGGAGCCCTCACGGTGTTTGCTAAACCACTAACCAGTGCCCCCTTCATTTTGCATTTGACACATGTGTCATCCTAGAATAATGGCTCTGGTAAGTTGAAGTACACTGGGTTGTTCAAGGTATCCTTTGTGAGTAAGCCATACCTATCGAGGACAACCTTCCCAACCCTCACAGTCTTAACCACATTACCCTCTGTAACCTCCCTAGTGAACAATCTGACAACAATGCCTACATCGTGGAGAGCCTTCTTAGCACTGGTGGGGTAGGTTTCCTCACCGAAGAATGGCTCATTAATCACAGGGGACTCGTGGCTCACTAGGATAATCTTAAGATTACCCATCGCCCAAGCCTCCATGAGCCTGTGGACAATGATTTGAATAAGCATGCTAACCCTAACAGTGTCAGGAAGCCCACCAGTAGCCTTACTGTACTCAGCCATGTAATTCATCCTAACCCCACCAAGACTATCAATAATTAATGTAGTAGGGTTCTTGAAGCCAAGCCCATTAACCCAATTCAACAATTCCATCGGGTCGTAGTACTCGTGAAGCTCACTCGCATGTGGCTTAATCTTATCCAGGATTGGCTTTAGGTTAAGCTCAGTGGCAATGAAGGCAACATGCCTACCAGCCTTCAAGTCATTATCAGCAATACTCACGGCTAGCCTTGTCTTACCAATCATTGGTGGCCCGTATATCATGTAGATTGCATCGGCTCCAAACACCTGCCTCCAATCCATATGCCAATTACGCCTAATAGGCTAATTAGGTAATTGCCACTGGCGATGGAGCCTCATGACAAATAACCCGACCTTGGACTTTGGTACAAACAAGTCACGGTCGAGCCTAAGCAGGAACAGTGTCATTAACGGTATTGCCCTAGTCATCGCATCTGGGTCGTGTCCCTTGAATCCACGCCTAAGGTAGAACAAGGCCTCATCCCTAACAAACCTGAACAGTGGCCAATAATCCACTGGCCTCACGCCCCTAACCTCAACACCAGCTAACACTTTAAGGGTAATCATGCCCAGGTAAACACTATCCCTACCCTCAGTGCGCCTGAAGCCGAAGCACTCTCCATCCTCTGTACAGCATGCGCACTCAACCCTCCTAGACCCCCGTTGTGTAATTAGGATGGGGAGGTCTAGCAGTAGGTTAGAGTACAGTATAATGCTCATGCGCTCAGTGGTGTCAATAACCTTCTCATTCATAATGCCCAATGCAGTCATCACGGCATCCATTATTGCACCCTTGACTGTGCCAATAATCGTGGGCCTGTACCTAACAAGCCTACCGTAGGGCACCTCCTCGATGTAGCCTAGTTTAACCCCGTATTTCAACCCATTGTACACTTCCCCAGTCCCACCCCTGCCTAACGCCCCTAGGCATGAGCGTATCCTGGTTACTGGGACTGGGTCGCCGTCATAGTTCCTAGCCATGCACTCAACAACGGAAGGTACGTATTTACTGAAGGCTTGGGGCATGCCCACGTCATCAACCTAGGCTAATTAGGTAATTGCTTGAGGGGTGCCTAATGCAACCACTCGTAGTAATCGCCAGCCAGGGCTTGAGGAGGATTAAGAATGCCTACACTCCCGTGAATGGAGTCCTCAGTATCAGCATTAACAATGCCTTCATTGTTGGTGGTGATGGTTTAATACTATTCGACGCTGAGGGACTAGTCAATATTACCCTTGATAATGATGGGTTAATGGTCTTCGGCTTCATGGAGCCAATTAAGGACAAGCCCTTCGTAATCCTAAGCGGCAGTGGCTTGTTAGCCAGGATTAGGCCAAGAAGGCTCATAATCACTGGTAAACTAATTGTTGATGCCATCCTCAATATTGATGAGGGCTTCTACGATGTTGAAGTCCTCACGCCAAGTGACCCCGAGGCTAGGCAGATTGTGAGGGTGGCAAAGCGTGCCCTAGGCATGGCAAAAGCCTTATAAGCAGTCACACTACTATAGTACTGAGGGGTGGGTCAGTCTAGCGGGCATTCATCACCATCAGGCTGACCTCGATTCATCCCACCCCTCGCCAATACCTATACACCCTCAACCAAGCCACTAAGAGGCTCAGGAATTGGTAAGCCCCAAGTATCGAAGGCACTCCTAATGCTCAATACCCTACAATCCCTAACCCCATACTTAACCTCAAGCTCCCTAAGCCTAGCCTTACTCAAGTGAAGCACATGGCGACAGTAATCTGGATGGAGCTTAGGCAGGTGGCTCCAAACCCACCTGGCCGTGATTGGGAATGCCTCAATGAGGCTGTTGAACATTAGCCAGGCCACTAGTCTAATCTCGTGGAAGGCCCCCAAGCCAGTCCTGAGGGGCATGAAGTTCAGGAAGAATTCACGACCATTCATCAACACCCAAATCCTACTAGCAGTGGCATTGGGGAGAATGTACCGAGCATCCTCAGGTGGTGCAATACCCCTAACCGCATTATAACCATCACTAAGCCTGTCCAAAAATGGGGACAGGGAGTTGGCAATCGATGGTGGAATAATGAACCTAGGTGGGTTCCTGGCGTAGTCCACGTACCTTTGGCTCTCCTGCCAGTAACTGGCGATTCTATGCCTAACAAGCTCATGGGTAAGAGCCCTACTACCCTCAATAAGCCATGATGCCCCAATGAACTCAAACACATTATGATGCCCATCCTTGAGCAATTGGGTTAGCCTCTTCTCAATGATGCTTGGGTTACCCCTAACCCTCTTCAAGGCATCCCCAATACTATAACTCCTGTATAATACATCACTCATTGCCGCTATGAACTCCTCACTACCCCATGTGAATAGGAGGGTTACGCTTGGTTTGGTTAGGAGTGGCATGGGTTTGGGTTAGGGCTTGGGTTGATTAGGCTTCGTCAGGATTGAAGGGCGCCCTTGGGAACTTGACAATGAATGGTATATCGCCCTCAAAGTCAATAACTGCCATGTGTCCGAGCTCCTTGCTTAGTAAAGCCTCCACGTGGATGTAGGCTTCAATCCTGTCCTCGGAGAATACTGTATTGAAGGCACTGCTTGCTAGAGCGGTAATGTGGGTTAGTAGCTCCCTTGGTGCCTTTTGGATTAGGTATGCCAAGTGCGTGTACTTATTCCAACCCTCCTCAACTTGAATGTAATCGGGTTGTAACTTGCCCAGGAACCTAGCAATCTCAAGCTTGGATGATGGTAAATCATAGATGCCCTTCCCGCTTAGTAGGATTACCCTCCCAAGCCCACATGGGTTAAGGCTCTTGACTACTGCATACTGGCTTGAGGCCTCACTAAGGATTCTCGTAACATAGGTATTAATGTGGAGGCACTTAACCTTCTCACGCAAGGCCCTATCCCTAGGGTTAGCCTGAACAGCCCTAACAGCCTCATTAATCTCTTGAACCCCACAATTCGGCTTAACCCCACTCATAATGGCATAGGTAATACAATCACCAATCTCCTTGAAGAACCCCTTCGAAGCCTTGGTTATATTCTCAAATGGCACAGTATCAAGCCCATTAGTACATGCGCCAGTGTAGATGGCAACCGCATTCCTATCAACAATCTCAACATCAACCACTGCATGAGGGGTACCACTAGGCTTCAACAAGAACACTGCATAATCCACCCCTGGCTTCATTGAGCCTGGGTTTAGAGTTTTAAGGCAAGCCCTACTCAGGGGCATGACTAGCCATTCACACAAGCCCTAATTAGAATAGGCCTTGTAAGGCTCAAGATGGCTCAAGGTGCAGTCCAAAACAGGGAACTCATCAAGTGGGTTCAAGATGTCTTGAAGGCACATGGCAACCTCAATATTAACACCCTCGAATGGCTCTTCAACAACGACCCAGAACTACCAAGCGAACTACAACCACTCCGCAATAGTCCAAACCTAAGAAGCCTACTTGAGGATGCTGTTAGGAAACTCACGGGTAAGACTACAATAAGCGTTACTATTGAACCCATCGTACTAAGCCTTGAATCCAAGTGCGGGCCAACCTACATAGGATTCGAGTGGGCAGTCATGAAGACCCTAGAGTACCTTCAAGCCAAGGGCAGTGCAAGGATTCCTGAACTAGCCACTGCCCTCAAGGATGATTACCTTTGGATTGTAAGGTACCTCTACTGGCTTTACAGTGAGGCCAGTATCCCAAGGCTAGTCAGGTGTGTGGTTGAGGAGCTTGCTGGGGCTGGCTTGGTGAGGCTTGAGGGTAATAATGTAGTGTTGGCTTAGCTTGCCTTCAATATTATTCTATAGTATAATACACTGTGGGCAGTGAGCTAATTAGGGGGCTAGGAGTTGAATGACTGACTCAGTATGAGAAGGTGGCAACAAGCACTAGTATTTGGAATAGTCATCACAATAGCCGTAGTAGCAGGCATCCTCAACAGCACACTATACGGCTACGGCTGGTGGGCACAAATCAGCGTGAACGCACCAAGCAATGTTGAAGTCAAGGTCTATGATAACTACGGCCACACCGCCTACATTACAGGTAGTGGCAGTACCGCACTAGGCCCAATATACAGCTGGAGTACAACAATCTACGCCCAAATCGTGAACGGGCCCAGTGGGTGTACAGTAAGCCCAAGTAGCCAGTGGGTTACCGAATGGTACCCGTATGCATCCTTCACAGTATCCTGCCCATCATCAACAACTACCACGACAACAAGCACCCCACCGCCAACAACCACAACCACTGCCCCACCAACAATCACAATAACCAAAACCTCAACAACCACAGTGACAAGCACAACAACAGCCACTACTACTAGTACAACCACAGTCACCAGTACAACAACCCTACCACCAGTCACAAGTACAACCACCACAACAACCACAGTAACCCAAACCTACACTGTCACAAGCCCAGTAACCTACACCACAACCACAACCATAACCTCAACGACAACCGTGACAGCCCCACCAGGCACAACCACGACAACAATAGTCACGACAACGACAGTAGTGAGCTCAACAACAGTCACAACCACGGTTACAAGCCCAATAATAGTCAAGCATATCCACAACAAGTGGTTGAACATCCTACTAACCATCATCACGAACCTATCCAACGGGTTCCACTGGCTGGCAAGCTTCTTCGCCTTCAAACCAATAACACATACACCAGGCGATGTTTATGTGCCGATTGTGGATTGGGGCTGGAACTACAATTTCGGAACCAGAGTCATTGTCCTACCCAACGCACACGGTACAGCCTACAATGGCACAACAACAATCACTGCAACCGTCAACGGCACCGTGACAACGGTAACACTAACTGGTAATAACACAGTGTACTGGGCAGTGGTGATACTGGGCCACCCAGTCGAATGGACACTGCACGATTCATACAACTACCACGTGAATGGTAACGGGAACGCCACTGGGGTATTCTACATTAGCGGTGTAACAGACACCCTAAGCATAACCGCACCTCAATCATGCACGGTTTACCCGAGTAGTACAGTCACCGTGATTGCTGGCACTGGCACCAATTCAACATTCATTATTGAATGCCCGCCGTCAGCGGTAACAAACAGTACATCAACAGCAACGGGCACTGCAACGAGTACAACACCAACGACGACTACAACCGTGAACCAGGGTTGGGAATTGCTCATAAGCGTGAATGACCCGTGGACTAGCGTTGAGTACAGTATTAGTGATGATTTTGGGAATGGGATTATTGGGAGTGGGCCGTTGAGGTACTACCCATTCCACACGTACCCATACAGTGTAAGCCAGGTAACACTAACAGCAGGCATAATCAGTGAGCCTAGTGGTTGGGAGTGCAGTATCGCACCATCGACAACAGTCGTGAACCAGCCAAACAACCCACTAACGCCAGCCACTGTAACATTCACAGTGTCCTGCATCACCCCAACACCCACAACCACCCCAACGAGCACACCAACACCAACGACGACACCCACAAGCACGCCTACATCTACGCCACCACCATCACCCACCAGTACCCCAACGAGTACCACATCAAGCCCACCACCCACTAGCACTACACCCACTTCAACTACCTCAAGCCCACCACCGCCAACTACCGTCACAACAACTGGTACTGCTAATGCACCACCCCCACCACCAACATTCACGGGCTTCTACCAAGTATGCGCACAGGGGAACGTGCCACTAGGGCAAGCGGAGGCATTCGAATGCATTGTGGCTTGGAAGGGGCACACTGTCACGCAACTAGTCGCAAGCATGGCAACACAACTCCCCAACTTCATTGAATACACGACACTGTACTATGATATAAGCAATTCCCCAGCTGGTGCATTAGGCTCATGGGGCATACAAGGCACATGCCCATCAGGTTTTGAATTGCAATTCGGCTCCAGCGGCGGTAACTTCGTAGCCCAGTTAAGCGGTACAACTGGTACATACTCGTGGTACGTTACAATAAGCGCATGGTGCGTAAATAGGCATATTAGTGGCCCTCAATTTGCCTTCTTCAGCACCTGGTCACCACCCGAACTACCACTAACCTGGCTGTTGAGGGGTGGTACTGATGTCGAGAGCGTGATTGCACCACTATACCTGAGGGCTTGGGATGCTTACGTTAGTGCGTGGCTCGCTGAAAACGGCTTCATGCTAGACCTGCTAATACTCCTAGCCTTAATAATGCCGATACTCGTGAGGCCAGCATCGAGGAGGATTAAGCTAACCTAACCCAATCCTCAAAAACAATCCTTTTTCAAAAACATGTTTTTAATTGAACCAATGCCTAGGGCTTCAGGGGTGCCCAAATGCCCTTAGGCCCACAGTAGTAGTTCCAATTAGCCCCAATGGGCTCAGTGATATTGAGCCTGTAAACCCAGTAACCGTAAGTCCAACCTGCTGGCCAGTAGCATGATGCTGGCTTACCCCAAGCCGCCTCAGTGGCAACCCAAGCCCAGTATTGTGCCCCTAGGAACGTCATGTTTAGAATGTAGCTGTCTGGTGTGCCTGGTTTAACCCTGATTACTTGTATTACGCATAATCCTGGTGGGTTTAGGGCTAGTTGAATGGCTACGCCCGTCGTGAACTTGTTTGTTAGTATCATCACGTAGGTGCCATTGTTCAGGTACTTGAAGGCGAATGGGTACTGGCCAAGCCCCCACGGTGGAACTGCACCAATAGTGTTAGTGCCTAGTATTGCTAGGGTGTAGTTTGGTATTGGGTAGTTCACGGCATTGCTCAATATGTATGCTGAGGAGCTTTCGAAAGTGTCCAGGAAGCCGCTTACTGGGTCAATCATGCCGAGGTACGGCTCAGTTGAGGTAGCGTACTCGGCAACGCCTGTTGGGAATGAGCCAAGGTAGTTGGTTTGGTTCATGTACTCCTGGGCCAGGCTGTTCGGCACGAACCATGCACCAAGCCATACTGCGCTCATGTTTGGGAACACCCAGAGTGTGCCTTCACAGAAGCCTAACGGTAATGTTAGGTTCATTATTCCAAAGGCTGATAATGCGTATGTTGCCTTAGCCCACTCTAAAACGCTTAACGGGTCAGTGATGTTGAGTGGCGGGAGTTGGCTAGCGTTCTCAATGACTGTTGTTGTTACTGTTGTCGTGTATGGGTATGGGACTAGGCTAGTGCTTGTAACAGTCGTCGTGTTCCTCACCGTGGTTGTGGTTGTTGTGGGTACTACGATTATCTTTGTGATAGTATTATTCACGACTGATGTGGTCGTGGTTGTCTCAACGTAGGTTGTGGTCATTGTGACAGTCACGACCTTACCGCCCACCGTTGTGGTTGAAACGTAGGTGGTGGTCTTGGTTATGTTAATGGGTACTGTTATCGTGGTACTGTTCACCACCGTGGTTGTCACAGTCTTGAGGTGGGCCACTCCAGGTATTGGAATGTAGAAGCCTATAATGTAGCCTAGGGCAAGCCCGATTATGATGCCAAGTATGATGTATGAGGCCAGTTCACGGTCAAGGTACATGGGCATCACCCCTCAGGTATCACTTTCCCCATACCTCTTTATCTCATACACATCCCAAACTCTTATGGTTATTGTGAACGTCTTATCATCAACACGCTTTATATCCTCAACACTATAAACTAGTTTATGTTTCCTCGGTACGGCCCCAAGCATCGCCGCTAACTCAGGTAGGTAGAGTTCAAACTTTTCCGATTCCCTTATCCTCTTGCGTGTATTCACTCCCATACGCTTTCACCCAGAGAAGATTATCCTCAAGATTAATATACCTCTTCCTTAGGGTAGGCCATCCAAGGCATGATAGGGGTCAATGAGCCTTTAATACTTATAGTTAAAATAAGGGATTGGGGGGGTTTGGGTTTAGTGCTTGGGCGCCATTAGTGTGAGTAAGCCATCACGGTACTTGGCGGCACTCGTATTATTAGCCAGGAAGTCCTTGAGGAAGAAGACAGCCGCCTCGGCCTTAGGTGGCGTGGCATAGAATGTGCTCGCATCACACTCCTCTCTACCCGTTGTAATCGTGAAGACAGCGTGCTCCCAGTCACCATCAGTAATCATCCTCCTAACCCTAGCAGGAGCCTTAGCCTTATCAATAAGTGTAATCATTGTTAATGGCTCCCTAATAATAATAACCTCAATCGGCATTAGGTCTTGAAGAGTCCAAATGCATGGTAGGCTATCGCTCAAGATGACTAGTACATTATCCCTTGACCCTATGCTGTCTAAGGCATCCTCAGCCTTGGCGACAATACTCCTAGCACTATACCTAGCCCTATCCATACTCATGAGGTGTAGGAATGTCTTGAACTCCCCAACTACAGTAGCCTCAACATTACACCTGCCATCCTCAGTGTTGAATACTAGGGAGTCGAAGCCCTTGAAGTCATAGGCTAGTATCTTCTTTGCATACTCAATCTTGAAGAAGCCTATTGGCAATATTGGATTGTCAATTACTATCACATCCTCAATGGGCATTAGATTTTGGAAGCCCCTAAGGCAGTTAATGTCATCCATTGTGGTGACTGGTAGTTTTCCTTCACGTTGTTTGGTTTGGATTAGGTTTAGGGCCTCCCTGAGGAGCATGGGTTATTAACCAGATTATGGTTAATTAGCTCACGCTTGCCCAGTACCTTGGAGCCTTGAGGGGAACGGGGCTAGCTGATTATTGCCATTAGTATGGCCTTGTAGAGTTCATTGACATTGCCCGTTGATGCAATGCTCCACAGTGGGCTACGCCTTGTGATTATGAACCTCCCATGCCCGTCACGCTCAATGTAGCCTGTGTTGTAGAGGGATTCGAGGATTATGTAGGTTAGGCGCCTTAGCTTAAGCCACTTGCCAAGTAGGAAGGTACCCACCTTAGGCTGGCTAATGGCACTTGCCACGATTGGGTCTAACCTCACTTGTTCACCATTGAGGTACCTTCTTATACTGGCTAGTGGTATGAGGGCACGGTTCCCCCTGTTCCCGTGGACGCCATTTATGATACCTAGGCTGACGAGCCATATCGATGCTTTGAATATGCTTACCCTTCCATCGCCAAGTTCCCTCAGGTCGAATATTCCAACCCCAGCCACATGAGGCAGGTTGTGCTAGGTTGATTAGGCTAATTATCTGGTAATGCATCCAACACGCATGACCCAGGGTACAGTCCAAAACCAAACTATACGCTTGAGGAAGGCTTTTAGGGACACGGAGTATGGTGGCTTCACTAGGACGTGGGTGTTCACAGTGGATGGGCATGTTGTTAGGCCTGTTGTGAGTGAGAGGAGTAATTCGGGTAGGCATGGGTGGGATGAGTGGGTGCTTGGCTTAGGGCGTTATGTTATAATAACAATCAACCGCCCTAATACACGGAATGGGCCAAAGCCCTTTGAGGTTAGGCTTCAATGCGTTGAGGTAGGTAATGGTGGGGTTAAAGAGCTTATCTCAAGGGTAATGTATGTTATGAGGATTGGGAAGGAGGACTTGGTAGAGTGGGCTAAGGCTATCTGCCCTTAAACTCCCTTTTTCCCAACCCCCCATTCTAATTACCACTATTAGGCTAGCCAACTCATGAGGGAACCCACTCAATTAGTAACCATACACAGGCCGCTGAGGGGTTCAACGAGGACTATAATAATGAGGCCGAATGGTAAGGTTGTGGTGCCAGTTGAACGCACTCATGGGTTGGCAACATGGCTCCTTGAGCCAGGGCGCTATGTGGTAGTCACAATCCACAATCCTAGGTGGTTAAGGCTCTACGAGGTGACTGTTCAATGCCTTGAGCTTGATGTTGGTGTGAGGATGGTGTTATGGGAATTAAGGTTCCGCACTGTAGGTGTTACTAGGGATAAGCTTCTTGAGTGGAGTACTGCCTGTGGTGGGCAATGATTGCCCTCAATGCCTAGCATGCCTACGCCTTGCCTTACGCCTAACCTTGAAGGGTTTTGTGAGGATTATAGTACCATTCTCAATCCTAATTGCCCCAGCATCCTCAAGAGCCTTGACAATAGCAATGCCATACGTGTTTATGAGGGTATTAATATCCATACCACGCCTTGAGAGCCTCCTCGCAACCTCAATGACAAGCCTCATTGCCATATCAAGCCTAAGGGCAGTAAGCCTACTCAAACTCATGGATGCCACCTTAACCCAACTACCCCCACCACACTGAAGGCTAGGCACCTTCTCACTACACTTCTCAACAATAGTACGGCACTTAATCGGCATACGCCCCCTTGCAATCCAATTCTTGTAAAGGTAGGTAACTTGATACCTCGTAATCTGCTCCTTAAAATCATGGGCAGGCCTGAAGACATCCACAATCTCATCAATACTCTTACCACAATAGAGGAGCCAAGTGGCAATAGCCATCCTACCATAATGGCACAATTCCCCAGTCTCCCTCAAGTACCTTATCAACTCGTTAATATACCAAGGCACCCTACACTCCCCACTACGGCTCTTAACACTAACACTCCTAGCCTCACCAGCCAGCAACCCCCAACCAACCCCAGCCCAATCACCAACAACACTTGAGGGAATGACAGCCCTATCCATAATACCATCATCCCAATCACTCGGCTTAAGGCTAGCATCCAACACTTGAACAACACCACCATTCCTCTCATTATAGAACCCTGGTACCCTCAATAGGCGCTTTGGCTCAAGAACCTGGCTATCAAAGTACTTCTCCATTGGCTTGTAAGCCTCCTTGAAGCCCCTTGCAATAGCCTTGTATGCTGTAACTGGGTCTAGGCTAACACCATTGAGGCTAAGGCTCGTTATCGGCTCCTCAAACCACAGTACAATGTAGTATGACTTATGCCCACTATAGATTATGAGCGGCTCCTTGACAATACTACTCAACCCATCAATAATGCGCCTAACCTCACGAGCGGCTTCAGGTAGTTCATCCACGCTCTTACCCTCGAACTCGAAGGCAATCTTCTCAAGAGCATGAACAGTACCACTACTACTCTTAACCCAATTACCCTCACTAACCGTAGTATAGGATACACTGAATTGAAGAGCCATCTTACGTTCAAGGAGTCTCTCGAATAGCCCCTCTGGCATTGGATTGTAGCCCAACCCAGTGTTAGGTGGCACGTCAATAATGCCCCTGCCAAGAACCCTAGCCACAAACCTGAAGTGGTGCTCAGTATCCCTCCATACCATCACATCCCTAGCGAGTACCATTCCTTGGCCTACCTCAATGTTTGGGAACCTCCCACTAGCCAGGTTTAGAGCCACCCTTATGGGCTCCACACTGTATTATACTATAGTATAATAATTAGGGGCTGGGCATGTTGAGCAACCCAACATCAATCATACGGCTCACAAGCCACTCAACACCAAGCCTACCAATCATGCCAGCCCTCTCCTGGCTTAGGGGATGCTCAAGGAGCGTCTTGACAAGGGTACTGGTATCCCTAATTCCAAGTAGCTGGCTTAGTTGAATGGCATCAAGGATTAACAACTGAATATAGTATGGGTGAACCTTGAAGGTACCACCCACCTCATACGCCAATAGCCTCCTTTTCCCATAATCATCAAGGGCCTTGTAGGCTTTTTCAAGAATTGGCTTGAAGGCTTGGTGGGTGATTGGTATCTCAATAACACCATCCTTAACCTTGATGCGGATGAATGGGACTGCATCATTAGTGTAGCCCCTGTACTCGCCATTGAAGGCTCTCTTCACGATACTCCTAATGGCCTCCTCATTCTCCCTTATAATCCACTCCACAATTGCCACTTCCATCATGGTGTTGATTAGCTAATCTGGGGCTGGTTGGTAGGGTAATGAGTGCGTGCCTATGCCCCAGCGAATTAAGCTCACGTTTTGGGAGGCAGTTGATGAGTTCTTGAAGGACTTGGCGAAGGGAGATGCATGCAAAAATCCCAGCTACCCTGACGATGAATACTACAGGAGGCTCATGAGTACCGTATGCGAGGGTAGGGAAGACGCCCTAGGCATCATTCGTGTAAAGCCCTACTACCCCTTCATACTCATTGCCTACTACATCCTATTCCACAAGCACAACCTAGGCCTTGCGGGGAGAATCTATGATAAGTTGAGGGAGTTTTATGAAAAGTACCCTCATACATTCACCAGTGATGAAAAATGCGCATTTGAAATGCTGGGAGAGGTTATCCACGGTTTAGCCAATGGCCAATCACCACAGGCGATTGCACGCAGGCTTGAGGATTATGATGGGGAGTGGTGCTCCGATTGGAGTGCATTATTCAAGTTACTACTACAATCCCACCTCGACCCAGTTAATCATGAGAGGTACAGGGTGGAGTTCCGCAGGGTGGAGGAGTCACTACCGAGTCTTAATGACATTTACAGGGAGATTGAGGAGGCTGAGAGGGAGGATGATGCGAAATACCCAGGTGAGGTTAATTATTATATTCTACTGCCATTAAGTGGGGAGGAGTCACCTATCTATGTTTTTATTAGGAGCTTCTTCATGGGAATAAGGGGTGAATGACTCCAATTAGGCCTAATCTGGGGCTGGCTGGCTAGCGCAGTGTGGAGTGGCCCGATGTTGTCGAAACTGCGGCACGGGGGATTGCCATTGTGGTAAAGGAGGCAAAGGGTAGTTGTGTTAGCGTGAGCCCATCTGGGATTCTTGAGGTGTTGGGTAGGCCCTTCCATCCAATGCTGGCTAGCCAGTTCAAGTATGTGCTTGATATTCTTGAGGGTATGGGGATTGTTAGCCATAGGAGGGTTAAGAGGATGGGGAGGAAGGCTAAGGTGTTCTATGTAATATGCCGTGAGGTGAACCCCATGACTGATGGGCGCTTCAATCCAACTGTGGCAAATCTGCTTTGGGGCTTGGTTAAGGCCCTGCCCATTGAGGATGCTGTGAAGGCGCTTACACTACTAATCCTAACCCACGATGGGCAGTCCCCCGTGCCCAAAACCCCCAATCCTAATTACATTACCATCCCAATCTAACCGTGCCTCACAAGCTACTTGTAGGGTATTTAGAATGTGAGGATTCCTGCCGTGGGAAGTGTGATACTTACACTTGCCTTCATGATTGTGTTAGGGATTGTGTTATTAAGATTGCTGGGAGTCTTGGTGTTAGCCTTGAGGAGGCTGAAAGGCTTATTAACACTTATAATGCATGTGTCCTCAAGTGTATGAAGCATGGCCGTAGGGGGTATGGGCAATGCAGTCGAATATGCCTTGGAGTGTGAGGCGTATTGTGGCTAGGCTAATTGTAATTGCAATTAAGGGTGCCCCAGGCGACTGCATTCACATTACGCCAAGCCTCTTGGGCGATATGCTTGGTGATGGGGCTGTTAGGGAGGCTTTAAGGCTATTGAGGGCGATGTCCCTTCATGGTATCTTGGATAGGGGTTATGGGGCTTATACCCTATGCTCAACGGATAATCCTCAGCTTTGGGCTATTGCCAAAGGGCTCCCAATTGATGAAGCTGTAGCGTGGCTCCTATGGCTCATTGAGGATGCCTCAGATGGAAAGCCAATATCCACTGGCCCTAACTATGAACTGTGAGGCCAAGCCTCCTAGCGTATGTGTTATTAGCCCTGATTGCCCTCTCCCTATTCACGACTTGGATAACATATATCCCATTCCCGTGGACGCCACCAGTCCTATGCTCAACCAGGCTTAACCCAAGTTCCCTTAGCCATGCCTCATTATTCAGGTAGTAGCCAATTGCCGTTGAAGCGCTCCTCTGCTTAACCCCAGTCAGTAGGCTCACTGCATTGGCAAGTGTACTCGACCTAATCTTGAAGGTTGTAGCGTGGTTTATATTGTAGGCTAGTATTCCCCATACTGCTGGGCTTGTGAGGATGTAGGCTATTGTGCCTTCAAGGTTGCCCATAGGCCTTATTGGGCTCATGGGTTAATTAGGGTATTGGTAATTGTCTAATGGTTTTTGGATTCTCCTACCCGAGTTTTATAATTGAGAATCTTGGGTGGGAGAATCCATGCGGTGATTGTATAATTGTCGAGGGTATTCTAAGCCTGTTACTATGGGGCTTTGGTAGTACTGCCAGTCCTCATGGTTGATTGTCTTCTCCCACTCTCCCACCTGAACCCCCCACCCCCTAGAGTGGGAATTATGATTAGCCAGTATGAGGGGTTGGGCTGGTTGGATGGCGCCACTCATGTTGCACTCTCTCTCAGGGGTACCCACCCCCTGGTGGGAGAGTGGGAGAAGACGTTTGACCGTGGTTTTTGAGGGGATGCTTATGATAGTATTGTCTTTTGCCTACTGCCCTTCACCGAGGAAGAGCCACTTTAGGAAATTGTCAATCCTAATACTATACCCCCTATACTTCAACCCACCCTTACTATAAGTCCCAATCTCAACACCAAGAAGCCTCCTAGGCCTACCTGGGACGATTGTTGTACCAGGCTTGAAGACAATCCTAGTCTGACCATTGTTAAGCCTCATTGAAAGGAGCCTAAAAGCCTCCAAGGCATCATCACTAGCCTTCAATGTTACACTCCCATCAATAATGCCTTGGAGATTAGCACCATTGAAGAGCCTACCAATAATAGCATCAATGGCAGTCCTAACATCATCAAGGTTATCATCACGGCCCTCAATGAAGGCAACCTCGCCATCCCTCTCCCCATACTCAAGCAATGCCCTTAACTCACAATAATTATTAATCCTCGACCCACAATACTGCCTAGCATAATCAGCAAGCTTCAAATCCTCACGGATAATATTCTCACTACTCCACTCACTAACCTTCTCCTGAAGTAACTCCTTAAGCCAGTCAATGGTCTGGTCTGCAATAGGCTTAAACTTAGTGTACTTTGAACCAATGGCATCCACTAACCTTATTGAGAGTGTTAGGAGGTTCTTAGTCTCAAACAACTGCCTCCTAACCTCCTCATCCTTAAACAAGTCCATGAGGAGCCCGTAAACAGGCCCCTTAATCAATGGTAGATTATCCACAGCATCCTCTGGGAGCGTCTCACGGAACCACGGGAACTCGATAAACCTCCTAATCGTAGCCATACCACCACCAATACTCCTCAAAGCCTCATCATAATACCTCTTGAAGGGTGTATTGGTGACGACAATAATGCCCCTGTAGTTCTTGAAGGTAACGTAATTCCCAGAGCCATAACGGCTGGCGTGGAGGCCAACCCAATTCTGGCCAACGGCAGAGGCGTGGAGCATACCAGCAAGCCTAATGAGTGTCTCATGCTGTTCATCAATAATCAAGGGTAGCCTGTTCAAGTTCACAAGCTCCCTCAACTGTGGTATGGTATTAATTGCACCTGAGATTATGGTTAAGTACGGGTCAACCTCATAGACGCCAAGTACCCTAGCCCCAACCTCATTAACAAGGGTGCTTTTCCCCTCGAAGCCACTTCCCCTATTCCAAATTATGAAGTCAATGAACTCCTTATTATGCTTCCTCAAGATTGGGGTAATCACCTTGGCAATAATGAAGACAACATTCAGCCAGGCAAAGCGGGCATTCGAACCATAATACTTGTTTATCCAATTGTAAATGTTAATGAGGTCATCAACACCGTGGTTAGCAGTGTCCAAGATGCCATATGGGTCTGAGAGTGTACCATCCTCGTTAAGCCCAGCACTCAGCGGCCTAGTAATCCGCCTGAATGCCTTCCCAATGTACATGCTGTACTTCAATTCCCTGAAGCCATAACGCCCACCACTAACATCCTTCAGGGACTGTAGGAATGGGTCAAGGTTCTTTGAGTACGTTAGAATCCTACCATCCTCATCCCATGCAACATAGAACCTATCACCAATGTAGGGGTCGTAAACAAAAGCCATACGCCTCGGTAGGATTGCAATATTCTCATACATGTTCTTACGCTCAACCTCAATAACGAAGGCGTTCTCAACATCATCATACCTACCAATAACGAACTTCGCACAATTGAAGACACCCTCAACCCTATCCCTCTCATCCTCCTCACCCTCCTCATCCTCACCACCCCTCTGAGTAGGCCTACCAATACATGTGGCGAACTCCACTGCCCCAACATCCTTGAGCTTAACAGCATTCAACACCTTAGCCAACCCACCGAGGAGGCTAACCCTATCAACCTCACCAGTATTATTAATAATGAGGGCATCTGGAATGTGTCTCAACTCAAGAAGCTCCATAGCCTTCCTAGCAATATAAACAATACAATTGTTACGAAGGCTCTTCCAACGGCACTTCACATCAAGGCCCATCCCCTCAAGAGCCTTAGCCTGCGCACTACTAATTATCATTAAGCACCAATCATTAGTACAATAAGGCTCCGCAAGGATACTATCAGCAACTATCCTCGCCCCATGCTCCTTCAACGTGTTTATGAATTCCCTGTATGAATCCTCTGTGGTAGGTGGGTTAAGCCCCTCAATCATGCAACCCACCCCAGGCAAAGTTCATAGAGGCACTTGGTGGCTATAATATAGTCTGGAAGCCTTGAGTGTAGAACCATGAAGTCGTCAATAACGAAGACAAGGGGCATTTGGTAGCCATGGTTGAGGTACCATGCCACAATCGCCAAGTCCACGAGGTGGCTCCCATAATAAACCCTGAGTGCATCAATATCAGCACGCAGGCTCTCAAAATCACTATCCCTGGCCCCATTATCAAGGACACGGTAGAACACCGTGAACAAGCCATCAACAAGGTTGTAAGCCTTCAGGAAGTTGGGATTAACGGCAGTACTAGCCAACAAGGCCTTAGCCTCCTCAAGAAGCCGAAGGCTCTCACACACTCTTGAACGGCTCTTGTAATCACCCTTGTTAAGAAGATACACATAACTGTCCCTCTCACCATTTGAGCCAACGGCAACTGCAACCCACTCACCATAATTACACTCCCCACGCCTCACGCTCAATATTACCTTACTCCATGATACCCCACGCTTACCATAACCATTGCTAATGTACTGTAGGTAGTTATGGTTAGTGACTTTAGCAAGCCTAATTACCCCTCTCTGGTGTTCATAACTTGAGGCACCGATAGCTACAAGTGCCTTGGCAATGCCACTATCCCCGCCGCCCCCACCACTACTCATGGTAATCACCCATGCTAATCACTTTTAACTCAACTTCTGAAGCGAGAGTGAGATTAAAAGCTTTCCGTTAATTAATTAAAAGTTTTAGCCTACTCTCAAACCGAGACCCGGGATGAAGTCTGGATTCTGGTCTAAACTGCGGTTGGCTGGGTTGAAACTACTGGTAACTGCCTACGAGGCTGGTGGCTCAGTGTGGGTTGAGGAGGTTTTCGCTAAGGGTATTGGTAGGGGGCTCGTCTACCACTTAGGCGATTTAGAGGAGCTTGGCCTCATAAGGGTTGAGAGGAGGCAGTATGGCATTAGGATTAGGACTTACGTTACCCTCACCGAACTTGGGAGAAAGATTGCCGAACACTTGAAGGCGGCTGATGACTTAGCGCCTAATGTTGAGGAAACTGAGGGTGGGGAGGAGTAGGCTACTCCTCCCCAATCACCCCCTTTAAATAATCCTCAGTTGCCTTCACCGCATCCTCTGGGTTAGTTGCCTCAACTAGGAGGCACGTCATTGAGTCATCACAGACAATGTACTTGCCCTCAACCTCGGCCACATAGTAGGCTCCAATCCTCCTGAGGTTTAGGAGTTTGGGCTTTGGGATGCCCTCAGGCGTGGGCATGCTTGGGGTAGGTGGGTTGAGGGTTAA
>Ga0080005_172137_pt1 | contig 58145 bp, 64 predicted proteins | sample JossMetagenome_2_FD_69208 | JGI IMG/M metagenome (GOLD analysis project Ga0080005, IMG submission 69208) | Hot spring sediment microbial communities from Joseph's Coat, Yellowstone National Park, USA - JC3_ASED (SPADES assembly) (version 2) | ecosystem: Environmental > Aquatic > Thermal springs >...
AATGTTGAAATTCAAAATTTATTTGACCAATTGTTACTGGCATCTTTAAATGTAAATCATATTTAATTATTTTATCTTTATTAAAATTGTATCCTCTCTTCTTTCCTTCTAAATAAACATAGTATAAATATGTTCCTATATAAAGTATAGGATCATCTGTTCTCTTGAATCTTATTAATTGTGGATGATTTTTATATCCTTTTGTTTTTCCTAATAATACTTTTTGAGCTAATAAACCTTCTCTCCATAGACCTAAGAGGCCAAGTTTATCTAAATATTTTGGATGTAAAGACCAGAGTCTCATTTTATTCTAAGATAGTAAATTTTTATTTATTTATGTTATGATTATTGGAAGATAATAACCTATAAAAAGCATAAGACTATCAAAAATTTTTCCTCTCATCTATATTTATAATGTTTATTTAAATATAAATTTTATAGATTTTATAAATTCTTATAACAAAGTTACAAGATGGAAATAAAAGAAATAATTGGTTGGGTTGGAATGTTATTAGCTACTTTTTGGGCTGGGGTACATATGTTAGTAGCAGGAGCAGTAGCAGTAAATATATCTTTATTATTAGGAGCATTTGTGGGAATGTTTGTGGCATTATCTATAATATCTGGTCTAGTATTCTTATTAAATTGGAAGAAATATTATTTACCAAACATTATATTTTGGTTAATAATGTTATTAACATTATTTGCAGGATATGTTCAATATATTAGAGGAGGTAATATAAATGCTTTATTTACAAATGTATTGGCTGAGATAGCATTAGTAATAGATATAATAGAAACATTATTAGCACTTATTATTTGGAAAATTGATAGAGAATAATTTTTAATATATTGAATATTAATTTTTTAGTTTCTTCGTTTAATTTATAAAGATTAATTTACAACTATATTGTTATGGTAGATACTATCTCCACACAATCACAATCAGAAAAAATAGGTATAGATCCTAAAAATATACCATTAAATCCATTAGGAAAAAATGATATAAAAAAATTAGAAACATTTCTAATTATAGGCACTCTATATAGACCAGAAATATTAGAATTAATAAAAGATCCTAATGAAAGATCTACATGGGTTGATAGTTTAGCAATTGCAGCAGCAGCCTATGCAAGATATAAAGCGGGAATGCCTATAAGTTTAATTGCAGATGAATTGGGAAGATCTGAAGAATCTATAAGAAATCATATTAGCGGAAAAACAAAGGCAGGTTCTCTTGTAATAGAAACATATGAAAAATTAAAATCTGGACAATTAAATCTAATTTTGTCATTTAATAGTTCTAATAAAGAATTGGAAGATCTAAAAAATCAAGTAAAAAATCTTAAAGAAGAAATAGAAAAATTAAAAAAAGAGAGAGATGAACTAAAAAACGTCATAAATAATAAAGAGGAAACAATAAAAAGTTTACAAATAGAAATTGGTAGAATAAAATCCGATTTAGATAAAGTTAGTAGAGAAAAGGAGGAAATAATCAATAAATATAAATTATTACAAAATAAATTATTGGAAATTAAAAGAATATTAGAAAATATCCAATAATTTTTAAGTTTATATAGATTATTTTTGATTTTATTATAAAATTTTGTAGAATTAGTTTCAGCAGTAAGAAAATATAATTCAGCACCGGAAGTAATTATTTAGTATATTTTGTATTAGAAAGGACAAATATAAATAATGCTATTGAACAGAAGGATAAATGGAAATTAAATGCTTCTAGAATATATTATAACATGATAATTTCAAACAGAGATTGGAAATATATATAATGCATTACAAAATCTAATAAATGGAAGTGCAGTAGTATTAATGCTAGCTTCACAATCTGATCTATATGCAGACAGTCTTTGTAGATGGACTAATCAACTAATAAATGGTTATAATAATATAATAATATTATTTCAAAATAAACAATAAGTAGATGAAGTAATAAATTCTATTAAACTAGCTAATTATATTTTAGGAATATTAGATGATATAAATCCATCACAGTCGAGAATTCTACATATAGATACTATTGCAGAAATAGATAACAAAGGTGTATATTCAGATGGTTGCAAAAGTTGATATAAAGGAGTATATGAGTATATATATAACATTTATGAATCAAAGAGGCAATTATCTTGTTTTAAATTTGTAATTTTTTATATTAAATGGTAAAATATAAGTAGGAGAGATTTTTTAAAAAGACTAGCCAATCAATAATACTAAAGCAATAAACATTAATATACTAGCAATAACTTTTCGAATTGTTAATTCTTCATTTAATATTAAGATACTTAATAAAATAACAAATAAAAGACTAGATTTATCTATTATACTAACATTACTAGCTTCTCCAATTTTTAATGCATAAAAGAAAGCTATCCAAGAAAATGCACCAAAAATAGCACTCAATATTACAAATATATAATTTTTGTTAGATAGATTAAATAGGTTGTTTATATTTCTAATTTCTATAAGAAATATAATAAATATAATAATTGCCATAATAATTGCTTTTAGAGTTGTTACTGTAATAGAACTTAGGTCTTTTAATCCAATTTTGGCAAATATAGTAGAAAAAGCTGCGAATATTGCTCCTAGTAGAGAATATATAAACCAGGTCGGTATTGAAACCATATTCAATTTAAATCTTTAGAAATTTAAAAACATGTTATAATTAAAAAATTAGATATAAAAATATGAAATTTTTTATTAATAGTTTATAATGAATATTGATTGGAGTTCTTTATGGAAGAAAGAAGATTGGTGGGCTTTATGGATCTCCCTAATTATCTTTATACTAAGTATATATTCATTTTTTGGATGGTTACCAAAGGTTAATATATGGATAAATCCTTTTAATATTATTACAACAATTTTTACTCAATATAATTATTTAGGAATATTTTCTATATTTCTTTTATATATATTTACTTTATTCATTCTCTCAATAGGTGCAAAATTTATGAATATTAATTTAAGAGATTTTATAATAGGTTATACTTTTATTTTCTTTATTTCTTATTTTATTTGGATTTTTGGATATTATGCATATATATCAGCAACACCAGATCTTTGGAATAAACTTGGAATTAAATGGTCTTTAGGATTAACTGGTGATATTGGATATATATTTGCGTTAATTCTCGGATTAATAATATCAAATTTCGTTAAAAATATACCAAAATCATTACAAGCTGCTTCAAATTCTTTTTGGTATATAAAAATAGGAATTATATTATTGGGAATATCATTAGGAATAGATATTGTAAAAAATTTTAGTTTTGCTTTAAATTTAATAGATAAAATATTTTTATTTTCATTATTATATATATTTTCTGCATGGACTATTTCATACTTTATATCAAAAAAATTAAAATTGAGTAAAGAAGAATCTGCGGTCATTGCATCAGGTTCTACTGGAACTTCTATATCTTCAATTATTGTATCTTCAGAATTATTTGGAACAAATCCAATAATAATTGGTATTTTATATTCTATAATTTTAATAATATCTTCTATTGAACTTTTAATATTACCTTTCATTGGATATTATTTATTAAAAAGATATCCAATAGCAGCCGGTTCTTGGGTAACTTCTTCCATAAAAACAGATTGTACATCACTTACAGCTGGAGTTTTGGAATCAAATCTTTTCTCATCAAATGGATGGATATTGTATACTTCTACTCTTTCAAAGATATTTATTGACTTTTTACTTATTTTATGGATATTCATTTTATCAATAATTTGGAGTACAAGAAATAAAAACAAAACTTCAATAGCTGACTTATGGTATAAAATACCAAAATTTATTTTTGGATTTTTCTTAATATTTTTATTAACAATAATTTTACAAAAAATCTTCAATTTAGATTTATCAAATACTTATTTGCAAGTAGAAATTTTTAAGCAATTTTTCTTTTTATTAACATTCTTTTCCATTGGTTTATCAACTAATATAAGAAAGTTAAAAGATATCAAAGCAAAGAAATTGATCCCCTCATTTTTAATATCCTTATTGGTTATCATAGTTATTAGTTTGATATTATCTATTATAATTTTTGGTAATATTACTTTACCTGGTGAAATTCAAACATCTAATTTGATCTGTCAGGTTTATAAATAGATCTTACTACTAAGTAATAAGAATAAAAATTTTTGCTTAGAAAATTTATGATAATGAAAGAAGATCTTGACAAAATTTTACAACAACAAACAACAAATATTATAAGTCTTATGTTAGCTACACTCTTTTTATATTTTAAAGAGGGTATTTATAGATCTAAGGATTTATTAAAAAAAGTAGAAGATATAAAGAAAAAAGTAGAAGATGATAAAGAGATTATAAAACACTTTAAAGTAGAATATATATCTATAAAAAATTTAAAATTTCCTCAGTATTTTGATTCTATATTTAATAAAGAAGTAATTATAGATTATTCAGATCATAATTTAACTGAAAATATGAAAGAAATATGTATATCAATTGATGAAGAGTCTTTAGTTTGTATTGATAAGAAAAATGTAGAAAAATTAGGATATATTTTTGCATTTGAATTAGACTATATTTTAATGCATCAAAAATTGAATTATGATCTATTACCTTATAGGATTGGAAAAAAGTTTGCAAAAGAAATTTTAAATATAATAGAAAAAGAATATAATGTTGATCCATTTGAAATAATTAATTTTGCTCTTGCTTCTTTTGTTAATGGATTATTAAATGGTTTCTTTGAAAAATATAGAAAATTAGATAAAAAAGAAATGGAAGAAATATCAAAAAATGTTTATATATTTAAAAGTGGGGAAGAATACTTAAATACTCTAGAAAGAATGCTGGAATCTATACATAATAAAGATCTTAAAGATATTATAAGAAATACTATAAATTTAATTAAAGAAAATGAAGAATTGTTTAAAGAAATAGAAAAGCATGGAGAAATTATAGGAAAGGCGTTAGGAGCGTATTTAGATAAAAATCCAGAAGAGATTCATAAAATAAATAAATATATAGAAATTTTGTTGCTCTATGATTATTAGACTTCTATTATTTCTTAAATATCTTTGTAAACTTACAGTTATATATCTAGATGTTTATATAATATATTTAATTTTGAGTAAATAATTTTTTATAAATATCATAGAATGTTGCAATAATGATTAATAACATAATTAGTATAAAGTAGAAAGAACTTCAAATTATTTTATATTAGAAGATAATTTATTATGCCTGTAAATACTTCAAAGTAAAAAGTCAAAGATAATAGAATATATTCTATATAGACCTTAATATTATTAGAATTATAACTTCTAATAATTTATAAATATATTAGAAGTATTAATTCTAATATGAATGATGAATTATTATACTATTTTAATCCTTGGTATATTAATGAAAAAGATATAATAATAGAAAGATGGGAAAATATGAAAATAAGATGGATACCTGAATGGTTAAAAGATATTTCTTTAGAACCTTTTTCATTAAATTTTATTATAGGACCTAGACAAGTTGGTAAAACAACAGGAATAAAATTATTAATAAATAAACTATTGGAAAATAATGACCCATGGTTCATATTTTATTATGATTGTTCAAATTTAACAAATTTTGAAGAATTAAGAAAGGTAATTGACTATTATTTAAAAATAAAAGAAAAAAGAAATATAAAAACATCATATATCTTTTTAGATGAGATTACATATGTAAATGATTGGTGGAGAACAATTAAATTATATATAGATATAGGAAAATTTAAAGATGATATTATAACTATTACAGGTTCTTCTTCTATAAAATTAAAAGGAGAAGTAGAATTATTCCCTGGTAGAAGGGGAAATGGAAAAGATATATATGTTTATCCATTAAGTTTTAGAGAATATTTAAATATAAAGGGAATAAAAGTAAATAAATATGAAAATATTTTAGAGGGAATGAATAATTTATCTGGTTTAGAACCAAAAATATTTAAAGAATTTGAAAATTATATAGAAACTGGTGGATATCCCTTATCAATAAATGGTTATAAAGATGCAGGTTTTCAAATTATGAATTCTATAGAAAATGAAATTTTAAGATTTGGAAGAAATCTTGAATTATCTAAAGCAATTGTATCTACAATCCTATCTAAAGCCCCTTCTCCTTTATCTTTTTTATCTATAGGAAAAGAAGTTGGAGTTTCTTATAAGACTGTTGAAGATTATATTGAAATTTTTAGAAGATTATTTATATTAGACTATGCATTATTTAAAGAAAAACAAATAAATTGGAGAAAAGAAAGAAAATTTTTTATATTAGATCCATATTTGGCAAAAACTTTAAGTATATGGACTAATACAGAATATTTGAATAGCGCATTATATGAATGGATTGTACAATCACATTTAAAAAGGAGATTTGAAGAAGTATATTATTATAGAAATAGTTATGAAATAGACGTTATTGCTAGTGATTTAAAAATAGAAATTAAATCTAAAAGAGCTCATAGGAATTATCCGAATGATGTAATAATTTTAGATGAAAATAATTTACCATTATTTTTAGCTGTTATATAAATTTATTGAATTTAATAAAAAAGAGTTTTAAATGATAAGAATTATATATTTTTTTATTACTATATATTAATGACGACAGATAAATATGGTTTGGAGGATATTATAAGAGAATTTTATAAAGAATTTAGAGAGTATCTTAAAAAGACCGGTATAGAAATTAAAGGCCTAAGATGGAGAATATTGGAGTCTTCAGATTTATTACTGAAATTATCTTATATGATAAATACATATAAAATAAATAAATTAAGGCAAGAGCTTAATACAATTGATAAAAGTTTATTGGAGAAAATATCTAATTATGATGATATATATGTAATAAATAAAGGAAATCTTAGAGAATTTTATATAGGTGAGATATATTTATTACGGCAAATATATAATACAGATGATATAAAAGAATTAAATAAGAAGATACTTAAATATGTTGTACATCTTACAAAAAATGAAAATGCTCCTGTAATAGGTATACCAAAAACAAAAGAAATTTATATTATAAAAGACCGATTAGAAAAAGGTATAGATGAAATATTAAATAGATTAGGTCCTATAAATATAAATGGGCCGGCTATTATTAGATTAGGATCGCCGTTATTTGGTGTAGCATCTGCTCCCTTATATACAGATGGAAAAAATATAAAAAAAAGATATAGCAAAAGTTGTTACTGGTAATATTATAATTCATGAAGTAGGACATTTTTTTGTTGAGAGAGAAGAATTGGCAGATTGGGAATTGTCAGCTTCTGCTTTACAATATTTAATGTACATTAATATGTACGATTTACTAAAATATCCGAAAACATATGAAATCATAAAAGAAAATATAATAGCATGTAAAAAATATACTGAGAACTTAAACACACTTGCAGGTTATCTTATGGTTACAGAGAATTTTCCCAAAAGTTTGCCAGAAGAGTATGTTAATATATTTAGAAGAGCTCCTTATAATTTAGGAGAATGCTACGCAAGTATTATTATAGATAGAAATAAAGAATCATCATGTCTAAATATAAAAGATATTATAGAAGAAGTTAAAAATCTATCTATATTAGATGCTCTAATTAAAATTAGCTATTATTAGCTTAAAAATAGTGAAATAAATTTTTGAGTGTACTAAATTTTTGAAATAATAAAAATTATAAACTTATGCTACTATCATATAGTAATGTCAGAAGAAAGATATAATTTAGACGATATTATAAAAAGTAGTTTTGAAGAAGCTATAGAATATTTCAATAAGAATGGTATAAAAGTTGAAGGACTAAAATTAATAATATTAGAATCACCAGAATTGTTAATACAGAAATATGGAAAAGATAAAATAAATGAAAATACTGGCGGAACTTACGATTCAGGAACAAAGGAAATTTATATTATAAAAAGCTCAATAAAAAATTTTGTAGATAGATTTTTGAGTAATCTGAATAAAATTTCTATTAGTAATCTATTTACCATATCGCGTAATGGAGTATTATGGCCAATACCTATAAATGATAATGATATAGAAAAAGCCATGGCAAAAGCCGATGCCGAATCAATATTAATTCATGAAATTGGACATCATATACTTGGTGCTGGTAACTGGAGAGCTTCTTTTGTTGAATTTTTAGTATACTTCTATAAAAATGAACTGTATAAATATCCTGAAGTATATAAAATTATGGAAGAAAATACAAAAAGATGTGAAAAATTTATACAAGAGAAAAATCCATCACCCTATTCTCTAGGATATTGTTTTGCAAATGATATTATATATGTTTATGAAAATGTATTAAATAAAGACAAAGAATCTCCTAAATTAAATATTAAAGATACAATAGAAAAATTTAAGTATATCTCTGAAGATTATTATGTAGATATAACCAGAACATTCAATGAGATACTTAGCGATTATATAGCCATAGCTAAAACACTTAATGCAAAATATGCTATGTTAAGTTGGATAACGAATTGTTTATTAGAGAAACCACCCAATATGACAAATAATATATAATTTATTAAATAAGGCTACTTATATATTGGATAATTGCTTTGTATTTTTGATTATACGATTCTTTTTTATTGACATAAACTAATCTTTATGTCGGATAACTAACGTTATACGACATATAAACCAATATTATTTGAAAAATAATAAAAAATATATGGGATTGATCTAGATTTTTCATAAAAAATTTTATATACTTTTTATATTATAGATTATAAAGTTTTCATTGGATAACATTCTAATTTTCTTTATGCATAAGCTAAATATAAAATATCTATCCTAAAAAATAAAATTTATAAAAAAGATGTTAATATTAAATTAATGAAAATTGCAATATTTAACTTACATCATTTATCTTTTAATAGAGGAGGAGAAAAATGGATAATAGAAGTTGCATCTTATTTATCTAAAAAACATGATGTTAAAGTTATAACTACTAATCTTAGTAAAAAATATGATCTAAATAATTTAAATTTTGAATATATAGTAATTAATTATAAGAAAAAATTTAGATTATTGCATGATATAAGTGAAATAAAAAATTATCTAAAAGATACAGACATAACATATGCATTCTATATCGGACTTGGAACACAAATTTATATATTAAAATATTCAAAAAAAGTTATCTTTGGGCATCATTCCATATTAAATAAATTTCGCCAAAAAGTTTATTATTCTTTATTAGAAAATATAATTGCTAGAAAAATAAAAGAAGCTTATCATCATTTTTTAACAGAATATAGAGCGAATATATATAGAAAAAGAGGTTTTAAAAATATTTTTGTAATTCCGAATTTTGTTGAATTAGATAAATATAAACTAAAAGAAAAAAATTATGATAAATTTAAAATAATTTGTCCAGGTGTTGTTAATATTGAAAAAGGAATAGATACTCTGATAAAAGTTGCTGAAAATTTGAAGAAATATAAGGATATAGAATTTTATATTACTGGTAATAGGCCTATATATGAAAACCTACCAGCTAATGTTAAATATTTAGGATTATTAAGTGAAGAAGAATATATTAATGTTATAAGTGATAAAAATTTAATTTTCTTACCTACAAGACATGAAACATTTTCATTTGCTGTATTAGAAAATTTAGCAGTAGGAAATCCCGTAGTTGTATCAAATCTCCTAGATGTAATTAGTGCATTTGGAGAATCTGAATCAATTTATTATGCCAAACTTAATAATATAGAAGATTATATTAATGGAATATTAAAATATTATCAAATATGGAAAAATAATAAGGATAAATACGAAGAATTATCTAAAAAAGCTAGAGAAATTGCGAGTAAATTTGATTCAAATATAATATTACCAAAAATAGAAGAAATGTTTAGGAAAGTTTATGAATCTTCATAATTATTTTTTATTATGAAGATTTTATTATTTCATCCTTGGTTAAAATCAAAGGGGGGTGGGGAAAGATTAGTTTATGAATATTTTAGGAGATCTAAGCATAAAATAAAGATAATGACTTGGATTTATATTAGAGAAAAAACCTATGATTTTGGAGAAAAAAATGTTATTAGTTTATATGATAAAAAATTTGAAAGAATTTTTAGACAATATTTAGTTAGAGGAGGATTATTGTTTTTAGATAGATTAATAAGAAGATTTGATATTGATGATTTTGATTTATTATTAATATCTACAGCCGGTATTGCAGAATTGCTATTATTTAATCAGAATTTCAATATGCCAAAAGTTTTATATTCTCATTCTATTTTAAGAGCTGCATACAAATATGATATATACTGGAATCTTAAATATAGAATACCAAGTATAGAAGTTTTACCTTATAAAGTAGCATTAAATGTTTATAATTTTCTAGAAAAAAGAATGTGGAAAAAAGTAAATTTTGCAATATTTAATTCAGAACTATCCAGAAAAAGAGCTTTAGATAAAAACCTCATAGATATAAATAAAACAGATGTTATATATCCAGGTGTAGATATACAAAATATATATAATGATAATCCAGAGGACTATTTTTTGTACGTAGCTAGATTTGCATTACCTAAAAGACAACATATATTAATTAAAGCATTTGCAAAATTTGTTAAAAAATATCCAGAATATAAATTATATTTAGTTGGAGGTATTGAAAATAATAAATATTATTTAAAAATATTGAGATTAATTAAAGAGTATAATTTGCAAAATAATGTTAAAATATTCATAAACATATCTGATGAAAGACTAAGAGAACTATATGCAAAATCTTTGGCATGTGTGTATATACCATATATGGAGGATTATGGTATTGTACCTTTTGAGGCTATGAGTGCAGGTAAATATTTAATTAATGTTTATCCAGCAGGAAGTTATGAATTATTAAAGAATGCGCCTGGAATTTATTGGATAAAAGAAAGATTTTATGAAGAACCAATGATTGATGAAATATATAATTCATTAGAGCACTTTATAAAAGATAAAGATGAATTAATAGAAAAAGGAAAAGAAAATAAAAATTATATAAAAAATATTGACATATCTTGGGATTCCTTTGCTAAAAAATTAGATAATAAACTTAAAGATATTTTAGAAAAATATAAATAATTGATAATCGATTTTTATTAGTATCATGATCTTTTATATATTTAAAAAATTTTTCAAAAATTCATAATAATGAATAAAATAGAAAAATTATTAGTTGCACCTACAGCATTATTTAGGTCAAGAAACTTAATTAAAAATTTATATTCAAGTTTATATCAATATTTAGTTTTAAAAAAGCAGAATATTGAATTAAAATTAAGAAATGGAGAAACCATAATGGTACCTAGATCTTTCTATCCTAAAATAATATATTATTATTACTTGGGATATATTGCTGATATTAGCAAAAATGGAATATGTTTTAAAATAAATAATAAAATTTTTCAAGTACCTTTTAAAGAAATTGAACTTATGAGAGTTTGGCATATAATTAAATTGGGGTGGTTCTATAATAATAATTATTGGGAGAAAAATGGAATAAAATTTAAACATCTTTATGCGGCAATATATGAAGTTTTTGAAGAAGAAGATTATAAATTTCTTAACGTAAAAGATAAAAATGTATTAGATATAGGTGCCTTTGTAGGAGATTCTCCAATATATTTTATCCTAAAAGGAGCTAAAAAAGTATATGCAATAGAACCACATCCTGATGCTTATAATGAAATGTTAGAAAATATAAAATTAAATAATATGGAAGATAAAATTATTCCAATAAATATAGGGATAAATTATGAAAAAGATTATATAACCATTTCTATAACAACAGCCACTACGCAAAGCACTTTATTAAAGCCAAAAGGTAATGGTACTAAAATACCTGCAGGCAAATTAAGTGATATTATTAATAAATATAATATAGATGCTCAAGTATTAAAAATGGATTGTGAAGGATGTGAATATGATATTATTTTAAAGGATTATGATATTATAAAAGAATTTGACGAAATTGGACTTGAATATCATGTTTATAACACTAAAATACCTGTTAGTAAATTATTAGAAAAATTAAATAAAGATTTTGAATGTAAATTTGTTAGAGGAGGAATAAATAAAAAAATAGGAATATTACATTGTATAAGAAAGAAATAAATTCTTATATAATTTTTAATTAAAATATTTTTATGGTAAAACTTGGTATATATGGAACTGTTTATAATTCTGCAGATACTGTTAGAACAACTATTGAAGATTTAAAGAAAAAGTTAAAATATGATTTTGTAATTTCTGTTTGTGATAACTTTTCAAAAGATGGAACATTTGAAATATTAAAAGAATATGATTTTATTGATGCATTTCAAAGAAAATCTATAAGAGGATTGGGAAGACAATATGCATTAGAAAATTTAATTAAAAATCATCCAGATGTAGATTATATATTTTATATAGATTTTGATGTAATATTTCCTGATTATCTAAATGAATTAATAAAAGGAATTATTAAAATATATAAAGAAAATACAATTATTGGTTTTGGTTCTGGTTCGGGATTTGCTTCATTAGATACTTATAAAAAAATATTAACAAAGGTAAGATGGAGAAATATGATTGCTCTTGAAGATTTTATTTATAGTATTGATATAGTTCATAAAGGATTTGATTTATACTCTCCTGGATTTCCGCTATCAATTAATCAAGAAAGATCTGGAAGAGAGAAAAAATATGCAAAAGGATTAAAATATATGACTAGATTATTTAAAATATATTTTAGAGATTATGGTTTATATAAATTACTATCTACTTGGATAAAATTTAATACAATTAAAGATCCCGATGAGATTTTAAATAAACATGTAAAAGATGTAATGTTGCCCCCCGAAGTTGAATTAGATAAAAAACTATTATTCTTATTAGTTCCTTATTATAAAGGTTATTTAAGAAAAATAACAAAAAAGTTATCTTTATACTACGATTATGTTTACATATATATAATTAAAAGAAAAAATAAAGTAAAATATCATTTAATAATTTATTATGATTATAAAACAATTGAAAAATATCTTATGAACTTTCTAAGATATGTTAACAAACCTTTTAATCCAAACAAAGTAATAAAAATTAATTTAAAATAGTTTTAAATTGTCTTTATTTTCTAATACATTTACAAAATTTTCATTAAATTTAATTAATCCATTAACTATATCATACATTTTATTATATAGTTTTATAACCCCTAAATCTTGATTATAATTATCCGGGGAGAAATCTAATTCTTTATCATATTCTTTTGTTGACTTTTCATGTAACATTAATATTCCAGTTAATATTAATATATTTCCAAATATATTTAATGTATCTTTATTCTTTTCTAATTCTCTTTTAATTAAACTTCTAGCCATTCCTGTATTTAATACATTACTCATTTTTCCACCCATTCTACTAAATAAATTCATAGCAAAGTTAATTAAACTCTCAACAACTTCTTCAGACATTTGATATTTATTAATTAATTCATTAATTGAAAATAAATTATTTAAATCATTTTCATTATATCTAACAATCTTTTTCCTTTCATTTTTATCTTTTAATTTTTTCAAAAATTCATCTACTTCTTTTTTATATTTTTCATAATCTTCTTTAAATTTTTTCTTATTTTCTTCAGATAATAATATTTCATACATTGTAGAATTTTGATTGATTATTTTCTTTAATTTATCAAATATCTTATTTTTATTTATAAAATCTTCAAATGAATTATAATTTTTATCTTTTACATCTTTTAATTTTACCATTTGGAATAATAATACTAAACTTTTTACAGAAGAATATAGTGATTGTTCTAAATAATATATTGCTAAATTATAATTTTTCTTATTATATAAATCATATGAATCTGATAAATTTTTCTTAGCGTTCTCTATCAATTCCTTTGAATATTCTATATTTTCCCGAGGTACTTTCTTAAATAAACTAAAACCAGTCATTAATTTTGCAAGATCAAATATACCAACCATTATTTTAATATAATATTAAGATTTAAGAATTTCTAATAATATTTTTGCATCATTTATTATATCGTTTATATCTATATATTCATTTGGCATATGTGCACTTTCATTATATGTACTCCATACAATTGCATTCAAACCCTTCTCTCTTAAATATTTTGCATATGTTCCTCCGCCAATTCCAACTAATCTTGGTTCATTATTTTTATATTTTTTAATTGCTTCTCTTAATTCATTTAAAAATTCGTTATTATATACATCTTCTAATATTGATGGATAATCTTTATGCATAATTTCAATATCAATTTTACAATTATAATTTCTTTCAAATTCTTTACATATATATTCTATTGTTTGATATACCTCATCTAAATTATAATCTGGCAATATTCTACAATCATAATAAAATATAAATTCTCCTGGTATTGTATTTACATTATCTACATTTTTTTCAACTTTTGTTGGTTCAAATGTACTTTTAGGAGGATTAAATAATTTATTTTCTTTATCATATTTCTCATGTAAAGAATCATACAATTGCAAAATTAACATAGATCCCAATTTTGTTGAATTAATACCTAAATCTGGGGTACTTGCATGTGCTTGTTTTCCAATAACTTTAAATTTTATCCATAGTATACCTTTTTCAGCAACTTCAATATCTAACCCATCAGAACTTCCAGCATCTGGTACTAAAATCCAATCATCTTTTTTAAATAAACCAGGCTCTTTTTCCAAAATATATCTCAACCCATATTTATTTCCAGTTTCTCCATCCGAAGCCAATATTAATCCATAATTATATTTGGGTAGAATATTATTATCTTTAAAATATTTTGCTAACAATATTCCTAAAACAATTCCATTTCCATTATCTAAAACGCCTCGTCCGTATATTTTATTACCTTCAACTGTAACATTAAATGGATCATATTTCCATAGATTTAAACTTCCTTCTGGTACAGTATCAATATGTGCAATTATCCAAAATGTTTTTTCTCTATTTTTTCCATATTTTATTGCAATAATATTTGGTCTTGATTTTTCTTTTATCCTTTCATCAGGTGCTTCGATTATTTTAATTTCATCAAATAAATCTTTTACAATATTATATAATACTTTTGCTCTTTCCCATTCACCTTCTCCATTGTTTTCTGGCCCAATAGATTTAACTGGTATAAATTTCTTATATAAATCAATTATATAATCTCTATATTTTTCTATATTCATAAATAACAAATATTCAATATATTTATATGAGTATTATAAATGGAGAAGATGTAAAAAAATTTGTAAAAGAATATGTAAAAGTAAATCCTGCAGGAATTGATATAAAACCCAAAAAAATATATAAAATACCTATTAAAAAAATAAAATATATATTAATTGATAGTGATAGAAGAGGATATATATTTAATTATAATTTAGATTATGAAGATCTATTAGAAATTGCAATTAATGAAAATAAAAGAAAAGAATTATTAGAAAACTCATTTAAAAAAATTCCTGATGCATTTATTGAAATAAAACCAAAAAATAATTATTGGATATTAAATAAAGGATTATATTATGTAGTATTTCCTGAGGTTGAAATCCCAAATGATATGATTGCAATAGCATTGCCAAGGTCTACATTTAATAGATTGGGAATATCAAAATTTGAAAGTGCATTATTTGATCCTGGATATAAAGGAGAATTTACACAAACATATTATTTTCCAATTAATGCAAAAATTAATATAAATGAAGCATGGATACAATTAATATTTATTAAATTAGAAAAAGAATCAAAAGAAACATATAAAGGATATTGGTATGGAGAAAAATATTGAAAAATTAAATAATTTACTATATTTTTCTCTATTTTCCATATATTATAATTCTATTAGTCTTATTCTATATTTAATTATTTATTATAATCCAATAATATTATTCAATGAACTATATAATATTATTTTTTCATTAATTTCAATTTCTTTATTTTTAATATCAATAATAATGTATTTAAATTTCAAACATAATTCAAACATAATTATATTACTATTAATTTATATAATAACGAACTTTTCATTACTTTTTAAATATTCTTTTATAGTATATAATATTTTATTTTCAATTATTTCCTTTTCATATTTTCTAATTTATTATCTAATTTACAAAGATCTATATAAAATTTTATCATTTTTTAAAATTTTAAAATTATATAAAGTATTTAATATACTAAATTTCTTCTATTTTATAATTAATGTATTGAAAATTTTCTTTAGAATTTTTATTATTATAAATTCATTTGAATATATAATTTTCCTTTCAATTTATTCAATGATTTTATTTATTATTTTATATAAAAATATTTATATTTTAATAAAAAAGTATTCTACTTACTAAGTTTCTTAAATAAATTAAATATCTCTGGTGGTACTACAATTATTTTTGTATTTTGACTGCTTCTTAAAATTTCTAAAAACCTTAATACTATACCATAATCACTTTCAGACAATATTTCTGCAGCTTTCTTATAGTTCTCTGCAGCTTGTAATTCGCCTTGTGATTCTATAACTTTTGCCTGTGCCAACCTTTCTGCAATTGCTCTTTGAGTCAATGCAGATAGTATTTCTTGAGGAACAATTATATCTTGTATTTTTATTGCTATAATATCTACTCCCCATTCTCCAATTTCTCTCTGAATTATATCTCTTAATTCTATTCCAATTTCTTCCCTTTTCTGTAATATGTCATTTAGATTATATTTTCCAAATATATCCCTTAAATTTGTTTGTGCGTAATTTAATATTGTCTTATCCAAATCTCTTATATTCATAATAACTTTTCCAGGATCTACTATTCTATAAAATACTGTACTCCTTACAGTAATATTTATATTATCTGCAGTCAATAAAACTTGTTCAGGCAATTCATAATTTATAATTCTCATATCAACTTTAATCAATTTTTGAAAACCTGGTAAAATGTATATTAAACCTCCAGAAAGGACTCCTGAATAATATCCTAATGTAAAAATTACTGCCTTTTCATAATTATATATTATTTTTATTCCACTCAATGTATATAATAATAAAATTATTCCAGATATCATTCCAAATATTCCAAAAAATTTTACCAACAAAAATGATACTAATAATAGTATAAAAAATATCCCCCATTGTCTCATATTACTGTATTCTTCCATATCAAAAATATCTTAATTTCGCTTAAAAACTTTGTCTTAAAAATATTCAATTATGAGGAAAGATAATAGGAAATTAAAAGAAATAGAAGAAATGTATAAATCAGTATTACCATTTCTTACGAAAGAAGCAATTGATAGATTATCAAATATAAAAGCTGTATATCCAGAAAAATTTATTCAAGTTATTTTAATTTTATATCAATATATACAAACAGGAAAAATAAAAAAGATAGATGATGAATTATTAAAAAATATATTATCAAAATTGTCTGAAAAAAGAGAACCAAAAATAAAATTTATACATTAACTTAATATTTTTTCTGGATGTTGTAATTTATCTGGTAAATATTTATCTGCAACAAATTCTAATGAATTTGCTGCTAATGCATCTTGTTCAACTTTTATTCCATAATCTAACATTTTTCTAAATTGTCTTTGCCAATCTTTAGATTTTTTAAACCAAGGATAATTTGCAATTTCATTTATTCTTTTTATATCTCTTTGATTTAGTTTTATTACTGCTCCTTTTTTTCTTAAATCATATTCATCTACATCATCAATTGTCATTCCTATAAATTTAACATCTGGAGTAGCTAATAATTCAGAAAATTGTGATAAATTCATAGATCCTCTTTTGATTACAGAATATATATAAAATCCCCATGGATCGCCATCTGTAAATACATAAACTGGTAAATTTTTTTCTTTTCTTAATCTATGAATTAATCTTCTAACACCTCTTGGAGGTTGACCTTTACTAGTAATTAATATTGCACCATTTTTTTCCGGAAATCTTTCTTCAATTAATCTATCAAACATAGCTTCTTTCTCAACCACTAAAACAAAATCTGCATTTACATCTCCAATTTCAAGATCTTCAATTGTTGATGGAATACTCCATCCGCCCCTTCCCAATCTTGAGCAATTCCATTCATCACCTCTCTTTTTATCCCTTAAATATATATCTCCGTATATTGCACCTCTACCTTCAGCTTTTATATGAAATTGTTCTCTTATTGCTTTTATTGCTCTTTCTAAATCTTCAATTACAGCGTCAGATTCTTCCTGTTCTTCTATTGTATTTACATTTAGTATAGGTATTGTATGTTTTAACTGATAATAAACTTCTCTCAAGCTCGCTGTTTTATCCTTTTCTACTAATTTTTTTGCTAAAGAAGCAACCAATAATGTTTGCATGAATCTTCGTACATGACCTAAATTAAAGAATTCTCTAGACCCTATTTTCTCTTTTAAAGTGATTATATCTCTTTTTTCATCATATTCAATATTTTTTATATTACCTCTTACAGCAAGCTTTATTGATGGATTTCCAGATTGAAAATCATTATAAATTTCTTCAGCCAATTTTTTTATTCTATTTAAAACTTCCTCTTTAGATAATTTTTCTATATATTGGACCATTTTATTTTATTGTAAGTTAATTTAATAAGCTCAACTTATTCTTTTTAACATCGTTTATTACTTCTATTATTATGTTTTCTAATTCTTTTTCACTTAGTAGATTAATTTTTACCGTATCATTTAACATTTTCTTAATCAAAGCTATTGCTTTATCATCCTTTCCTTCTTTTAATAAATTTTTTACTTCCTTAACCGATTTTAATATTTCATATATATCATTTACCAATTCTTTCTTTATCCTTTCTTTTACTCTTTTTTCTACATTCTCTTTTTCAATATCCAATATAGAACTTAATGAATCTATAACTTCTAATCCATATCCATATAAATTTTTATATTTATCACCAATTGTTTCTAAAGCTTTCTTTTTCTTAATATATATTGATAGTTCTCTTAATACATTTTTAATTCCTAATTCAATTTCCTTTACTATCTCATCATATGGTGCAATTGCTTCTTTTGATTCTGAAGTAAATGGTAACCAAACAGATGCAACATGAACCAATATTGCCATTGGATCTTTTGGAAGTTCACCTTCAACTTCAAATCCATAATGTTTCCAATTAATTTCCTTTAAAGCATGTGTTATTGCATCTTCTCCTGGTTTATATAATAATGGTACTCTATTTGCAAACCTATAATATTGGAATTCTGTTATTTCTCCACCATATGCAATTCCAACTTCTACTATAAATGGTATACCTCTGTATAATTTTGGTTTTCTTTTTATCGCAACCATATATTCTGGCTTAAGTATATTTTCCATACTCTTTAATATAATATCTCTACCAAGTGTTACAATATATTTTGACGGTATTGCTCTTAATTTTACATTTTGTAATGCGTTATATAATTTTATAATCTGGTCGTCATCCAAATTCTTTGGATCTGTATTTGGATCTAATTTTGCTTTTTTTAATATTTCTATTGCAGTATTTTGTCCTACAGATGAAAATGTTTTATTTAAAAAATTTAATAATGTTTTTTCATTTGTTTCTCTTATTAATCTTTCAAAATACCCTATTTCAATACCATAAGGATGGGGTCTTACTTCCTTTAGCTCCGGTATTTCATTTATTATTCTTTTATAAACAAATTTTTCTCCATCTGGATTTTTATAAGTTATATTAGCATGTGGGTTTATTAATGCAGTTAATCTAATATATTCGTCGACAGATTGTTTACCTTTTACATATTGACCTACTATTTTTGCCTTTACAATCGTCCCGCTTTCTTTTTTTATTTCAATTTCTTCCTTTTCTAAAATTATTGGAGTATTTGTTTTTACATCAATCTTTACTTTATATTTTATCCCCTTTTCTTTATTTTTTATTTTTGTAATAATTTCTACAGGTTCTTTTGTCGTAAGTTGTGAATATAAAGTAATTGCTGCAGCCCCAATACCCTGTTTTCCTCTTGTAGATATGAATCTATGAAACTTTGAACCAAATAAAAAACTACCAAATATTTCTGGAACATTTTCGTATGGTATGCCCGGTCCATTATCTTCTACAGATATTTTATAAATATCGTTTTCTATTTTACTTATTTCAACCTTTACATCCGGTAGTATTTTATATTCCTCACATGCATCTAATGAATTATCTACATATTCTTTAACTGCAATTAATAGTGCTTTCCTAGGACTGTCAAATCCCAATAGATGTCTGTTTCTCTCAAAAAATTCTGCTACAGATATTCTTTTAAATTTTTTATATAATTCAATTTCTTGAATATTTTGTTTACTTTTTTCTTTCATTTAAAAAATATTTATTTTAATATTTTAAAATATTATTTGATATATCTTGCAAATTCTTTATCCTTATTTTTTAAATCTTTTATATATTTATCCAAATAATTAAATACTGTGCCGTGTTTTTCCCCTTTTATTATCCTTTTTATTCCTTCATATGCTGATTGTAAAGAAACATTATCTCCAAGTATGTATATATATTTATCTTTAATAATTATATCAGCATTTGTCTTCTTTTTTAGTTCTTCTAATATTTTTCCTTCTTCTCCGATAATTCTTCCTTTTATTCTAATTATATGGTTTATTTTCTTTTCGAATACCAATTTCAAATCAATTTCCAATATATCCCAATCATTATCCAATATATTCAATAATTTTTTAATATCAAAGCCTGCTTTTAATCCTTTTATAAATTTATCAAATTTATATAAGAAATAAAAATCCTCATAATAAACAATTATTTTATTTTTATTTTTATTATACTTTATATTTCTCTCTTTCAACAACTTTTCAAGTTCATTTACTTTTATATCATTTATATCAAACTCATATGTATACATAAAAATATATATTGTAAAAAATTTTATACGGTTATCCGATTTAAAATATCCAAATTTAATTCTTTAGTTATTTTATAAAATGGTTGTACTTTCAATCCCTCATGTAAAGTAATTCTAGATTCTTTATAGAATATACCAACAGGAATTTTTGCATCTTCCTTTAATGTATAATCATATTCCAAAGCTTTTTTTAATGCCTCATCAAAATTTGTTGGATTATGTCCTACATCTTCTAATTTATACATGTGTGTTTCATAATATTTTCTTGTATCATGCTGGACAATACATGGTTGAATTATATCTATAAATGCAAATCCTTTGTGTAATATTGCTTCTTTCATTATGTATTTTAAATGATCTATCCATAATGCATACCCTCTAGCAACAAATGTAGCACCAGATATTAAAGCTAATGCAATTGGGTTCAATGGTTTTGTAAACACTTTCATACCAAGCGATTTTGAATAATATCCTTCTTCAGTTGTAAATGTATGCTGAGCAGTTGTTAATGCAAATACTTGATTATTATGAACAAATAATTTTACATCTGCATTTTCTTTACATGAAGAAATAAAATGATCAAGTCCTTCATTATATGTATCTCCATCTCCTTGAAATACTAAAACGGTTAATTCTGGATTTCCCATTTTTATTCCAATCCCTAATGGTAATGCTCTTCCATGTAATCCATTAAAAGAACTTAAATTTAAATAATTGTGTATCTTTCCTGCACATCCAATTCCAGATGTAAATACAACTTTCTTTCTATCAATTTTTCCTTCAGATTCCAATTCTCTTAAAGCAGAAATTATTGCTGTATATATACCAAAGTTTGGGCATCCAGGACACCATGTAATTTGATAACCAGTCCTTAAATCATCCATAATATAGATAATATATACCTAAAAATAAAAGGTTAAAGATTAACTAAAAAGTAAAAATTATTTTGTAATTCTTATAATTAGGCCATTAGAATATTTAACTCTATCCCAAATTAAATACCTATATCTTAATTCTGCTCTTGGTAACTCTATATTTTTATATTCTTTTAGATCTTTTACTTCTAATGTATAAGAAACAACTATTTCTTCATTTCTTCTTATATTATCAAATTTCCAGTTTAAGTTATAGTTATTATCTACTTTATAAACTGAAGATGGTTCTACAATTTTATATTCTTTTATTTTTATTGGTCCATTTACTCTATCTACCAATTTAACTTGATTTAATGGAAATATGCTTTTATTTTTTATATTTATTGTTATATCTATTGTTTCTTTATCTAAATCTATCTTCAATATTTCTTTTGATATTACCACATTATCCCTAAGGAATACATAGAATATTACAAATAGTATTATTAATACTGCGATTATTATCTCAGCTAACAGTAAGTAATTGAAATCTTCATATATTATATAAAACTGTCCTGGTAATAAGAATATATCATATACAGCATATTCTGATCCATTTATATTATTAATATAATATTGATTTGGATAAAATGTAGAAAATATTCCATAGTAATTTTGCAAATAGTACGTATAATTAATTGGATAATTGTGAGGATTTGTTATATTTATTATATATTTTAATCCTTCTTTAGTTATTTTTATTATTGGGGTTATATTTAGCTGAAAAACTGTAAAATTTAGATAATATGTATTGTTATCTGCATATATTATCAATTGATGATCTCCTATAGAAACATTACTCGATATAAATATTGGAATTTGATATATATTTACTCCCGGATTCAATGTTTCATTATAAAGTGCTGAAAAATTAATATCCGAAGTTATGTTAATTATCAAATTTTGACTATAATTATTTGGATTATTTATTATTCCTATTAAATATATAAAGCTATTTTGTGTTACTGTCGAACTAGATAATTCAAAGTTTATAGATAATGGTAAAAGTAAAGTAGTAGTTAAATTTGTTGTAGTTGGTTGATTATAATATAATATTGGAGTAAATTGTATTACATAAGAATAACGCTCAGAGGTAACATTTACATTATACAAATATAAAACGATTTCAGGTATTTGATTAACAAAACCTAAAGGTCTCATATATATTTTTATGTTCTTTAATTGATTAGAATATAAATATCCAGAAACCATAGTATTATTTTCTCCTACTATAAATAACCATTGGGAAGATAATGGAGAAACATAATAATAATATGTATAATTTGTGGGATTATATATATCCATTTCATATACTGCATAGCTATTTGGATTGGATATATTGATTTGATTACTTATTACTGTTGGATATCCAACTATTGGCTGTTGTGCATAAATCTCTAACATAATTGGTATAGTTAACATACCTAGTAAAAACTTCTTCCAATCCATGTATATTATGTTTTAATTTTAAATATATAAATTATTATATTAACCATATATTAAACCTATCAAATTAACTATTATTGCTATACTACCAAGTATAAAATTAATATAGTATATCTTCTTACTCTTTGCTAATCTCATTAAAATATCAATAGTTAAATAGCCAACTACAAAAGAAACAACCATTGCAGTTAGAATTCCATAATATCCTATATTGGATACTACATATGTGATATTGGATTTAGAAGCTAATATAGTTAGAAGAAATGCTCCAAGAGCTGCTGGTATATATAAAATATATGAAAGCGAAAAAGCAAATTTTGGATCATATTCCATTAATAACATAGTAGATACTGTAATTCCAGATCTACTAACACCTGGTAGAGCTGCAAGACCTTGTGCAGTTCCAATAATAATTATATCTCTTAAATTAAGATCTTTCTTATCTTTTATTTTTATCTTATTCCTTGTATAATATATATAGATACCATTCAAAATAAGTATTAATCCCAAAATTATCATTGGTATAGATGGATTATATACATTTTCTAATAATCTACTAGATATTATATATAAAGGAACACCAACCAATCCTGTAAAAATTATTATAATAATTATATAATATAACATCTTCTTATCTCTTAATATTTGATATATATCTTTCTTAAAGTATAATAAAGCAGATAATACAGTTCCAATTTCCATAAATAACCCAAATGTATAGCCAATTGATGGGCTAATATTTAGTAAATAATGTGAAGCTATTAAAATTTGTGTTTTACTACTTATTGGCAACCATTCACTAATACCTTGAATTATTCCCAAAATTATTGGATAAAAATTCATTCTTCATATTTTGCTAGAATATTTTTAAAAATTTTACTAAAAAAACTATTTTATGATTAAAAATTATATATTATCTTTAATTTTGTATATAGAATCTTCTATAGCTTTATACTTTTTTTATATATATTCTTTAGATTTAGTAAATAGTTTATTATTCTCAACAGTAAATTATGGTCTTTTATTTATATTATCAATTAGTTTATTATCATTTTTAATAACATTTTATTTAGGAACGTATTTTTCAAGAGAAATAGAAAATAAAATCTTCTATTTAATTATTGGAATTATATATTACGTTATTGGTCTTTTATTATTCAATAATTTTATAAATATATATTTAACAATTTCGATATTCTTTATATTTAAAATAATAAAAATAGAATACTCCTTTTTTGCAATGATAGCTTATTTTTTATCGATTTTGTTAGTTGTTCAAAATAATACAATATTTATTAATATAGTAAATAGATTTATTCATAGTAAGTTAGAAAATCTTTATTCTTCATATATATACGATATATATCAAATGTATGAATATCAGTTGCTAAATACATACATTGGTGGTTATAAAAAAGCAATAAGTATTTTAGAGAGTGTAGGTGATATAAATGGGACGTATATATTATATAATAATTTAGCACATGTAAATCAAACATTCTTAAATAACTTAAATTCAACAATAAATGAATATTTAAATCAATATAACCAAACTATCAATTATAAATTAGAGAATATTATAAATAGTTTTTCATTTGAAATAAATATATCAATTGCCATATTCTTTATTACTTTACTTAAAATATTCTTAGAAATAAATAAAAAGGTAGAAAATTTATAAATATTTCTACAATATAAAATATTTTTATGAAATTTTGCCCAAGATGTGGAAGCTTAATGAAAAAAGAAAATAACCACTTAGTATGTCCAAATTGTGGATATAAAGAAAAAATAAAAGACGCAAATTCTTTATTACTTAAAGAAAATATAAATAAATCTTCAGAAATTAAAATCATGGAAGAAGATTATAAATTATATCCAATTGATGACGAAGTCATATGCCCAAAATGTGGAAATAAAGGAGCATATTTCTGGTCTATTCAAACAAGAGCTGGAGATGAAGGTGAAACAAAATTTTATAGATGTGTAAAATGCGGATATACGTGGAGAGTATATGATTAAAAAAATAAAAAAAATTATAGTAAGAATATTTTTTGGAGATGATTACTTAAGCGATGTACTATTTATAATATTTATATTTATTGTATATTTTATTATTCAATTGGTTTATCCCCCACTATTTTCTGTAATAGTATCTCCAAGTATGGAACATTATAATTTTAATTTCCAAAAATATGAACAATATAATATTACACAACAAGAATTTCTTCAATTTCCATATCCAAATGGTTTATATGTTGGAGATATAATAATAATTTTACCCATTGATACACAATATTTAAAACCAGGCGATGTGATTTTATATACAGGAACTTCATTATATAAAGGTGAATATATCTTTCATAGGATAGTTGGTTATAATAATAATGGTAACTTTATCATTATGGGGGATAATAATCCTGGACCAATAATATTTGAAGGTGAAAATAATATGAATCCAAATAGAATTATTGGGGTTGGAATATTAAGAATACCTTTACTTGGATATATTAAGCATCTGATTTAATCTTTTATATATTTCTTTTATCTCATAATAAGAATCTTTCTTTGATAAATTTCTATTTAATATCCCAAATTTTGCATTATATCCAAAATCCCACTCATAATTATCCATTAAAGACCAAATAAAATATCCTTTTATATTATATTTTTTTCTATTTTTTACAAAATAATGCAGATATTTTTTAATAATTCTAACCCTTAAAAATTCATCTTCAGTATTTATCCCATTTTCTGTTATAAATATTGGTTTGTCCAAATTCTTTAAAATATTATCTAATACAGATACGCTAAAAGATGGTTTTCTTTCATCTATATCCTTTGTACTTTTATATACACCATAATAGTTTATTCCATAGAAATCTATTTCCTTTGGAAATATTAAATGAATATTTGAACTTATTATATCCTTTAATAAAAAGTTAAACGGTAGTTTTAATAACGATAAATTTTCTGTATATATTAAATAAACATTGAACTCTTTAGTTATTTTATATAATTCTTTATTTGCATAAAATATATTATCTAATATTACTATTACATTCTTCAAATCTTCAATAGTATTTACTTTTTTAAATGGAGGCCATTTACCAAAAACATAAGAGGATAATATATATATCCAAGGTTCATTGAATGATATAAAATACTTAACCCCCAATTTTGAAAATTTATCAATTATAAAGTATGAATAATTAACAAAATATTCTATATTTTCTTTATTTTTCCATCCTCCCAAATTATAAAACCATAAAGGATTAACATAATGCCATAGAGTTATAAAAGGTTCTATATTATTTTTTATCAATTTATCTGTAAATTCTACATATCTTTTTATACTATGATAATCTATATTATCTTTATTCAGATATATTCTAGCCCAATCTAATGAAAATCTAAAAGCATTTGCATTTAAATCAATTAATATTGGAATTATATCCAAATATTTTTCCCATAAATTACAAGCATTATCTATTTCTGGTAATTTTCCTTGTTTAATAAAATAATACCAATCTTGATTATTATAATTTCCTTCGGTTTGAAATGATGATATTGAAAACCCTAGATAAAACTTATCCATATACTTTTAATAATGTATTTATACCATTATAAATTACTTCTCTATTATATCCACCTTCTAATATATATACAACCTTATCGAACTTTTTTAAATAATTAAAGATATATTCATACGATTTTAATGTAATATTAAATACCGATAATGGGTCATTTTTATGCATATCAAATCCCAAAGATACTAATACAATTTCTGGATTTATTTCTTCAATTAATGGAAATATTTTGACATTTAATAAACTAATATAATAATTATCATCTATATTAAAATCTAATGGAAAATTAAAATAATTATTTCCAGATTCTAAACCAGTATTTGGATATATATTTTTTGCATGAGTAGATATATAATAAATATTCTTCTTATTTTCAATTATATCCTGGGTCCCATTTCCATGATGTAAATCTATATCAAAAATTAATACATTTTTGTATATTTTCCTCGCATACATACCAGCGATTGCAACATTATTAAATATACAGAATCCAAGAGTTTTATCACTATTTAATGGGTTTTTTGGAACATGATGACCTGGTGGTCTTGTAGGTATAAAAATATATTTTTCATTTATTTCTATACTTTCTAACACACCTTCAACAGATTTAAGAATAGAATAAAACGATAGAGGAGATATATATGTATCAGAATCTAAATAAATAATTTTATTATTTTTATAAGAATCTTTCCAGATTCTTTTTATCATCCTAATATATTTCCAGCTATGTGCATAATTTATGTATTTATATATATCTTTTCTTATTTTTCCTATTTTTTTATAGTTATTTTTTATCAATTTTTTTATTACCAACAATCTCTTATTATTTTCTATATGATTTTGATCATTATGATATAGCAAATATTTAGAATATAGTACTAACATATAACATTATAATGGTTTTTTGTAATAAAAATATTATGTATAATTGTATATTGATTGGTATTGACGAAATATGGACAAAATCTGAAAAAATAAAGAAAAAAATGATAGATATATTAATAAATGATATTAAAAATAGAATAAATTTTGATAAAATAGAAAATAGAAGAGGTAGAATAATAATATGGAGCTATAAAGATGAATGGATAAATGTGTTAAAAAATATTCCAGGAATAAAAAATATATACCCAGCTATTTATTTTGAAACATCTATAGAAAATATAAAAAAATATTCTTTAGAATTTTTCAGCAATTTTATTGGAAATATTAATAAATTTAAGATATCTACAAAGAGAGTTGATAAAAGCTTTCCTTATAAATCTATAGAAGTTAGCAAAATTATTGGAGAAGAAATTTCAAATAAATATAAATTAAAAGTTGATGTAAAAAACCCTGAAAAAATATTATATATAGAAATTCATCAAGATTATACATTTATTTATGATAAAATAATTGAAGGGCCTGGTGGATTACCAGAAGGGTCTGAAGGTAAAGGGATTTTATTATTTTCAGGTGGGTCTGATTCATCAGTAGCTGCATATATTATTTCAAAAAGAGGATTAAAAATAGATTTTCTATTTATTAATATTGCTGGAGATGTTTATTTGCAGTATGTATATAATGTATATAATAAATTAAAGGAATATTTTCCAAATTCAAAATTATATGTATATAATTTAGATATAGAATATTTATTTAATGTAAGAGAAGGATATAGACAAATATTATTTAAAGCAATAATGTATAAAATTGCAGAAAAATTTGCAAAGAAAAATAATTATGATTGTATAGTTACGGGAGAATCTTTAGGACAAGTTTCTTCACAAACAATTGATTCATTAAAAGTATTAGATAATCTTACAGATATTCTAATATTAAGACCGCTAATTGGTTTTAATAAAAATGAAATATTAAATCTATCAAAGAAGATTGGTATATATGATATAAGGGCACCTGAAATATGTAAAATTGAGAATCATCCAACAACAAAACCAAAAAAGGATATAGTAATTTCTGAATTAAATAAATTAAATATAGATTTTGATAAAGAAATTGAAAAGATTAAAGAAATTAATAATATAAATATTGAAGAATTTAATTTAAAAATTCCGGATAAGAAAGATCTAATAATTGTTAAGTTTGAAGAATTTTCTAAATATAATTTTGAAAAAGGTAAAAAATACTTGTTAATATGTAAAACTGGTATACTTTCTAAATATTTTGCTAAAAGATTAAGAGATAAAGGAATTGAAGCATATTATATGGATGAAAAAACTGCAAAAATATTAAAATATATATAACTTTGTCATACTTATAAATCTTTCTCTTAGCTATATAATAGTTATGGATAAAGGTGAATATATTAAAATAGCAGATTATAATGATATAAAAAATATTACAGAATTTATTAGAAAAAATATTAAAGAAAATAGATTTTATTTTGATTTTGAAGAAAATGGAGAAAATTCATATAAAATTTATAAAGAAGAATATGTAAAAGATTTGATAAATAAAGGAGATATTATTCTTTTATACATAATAGATAATTATATAGCTGGATTATCTCACTGGACATATAAGGGTGGAATACTATATAATGTTTATACTGTTGTTGATAGTAATCATTCTAATAAAGGAATTGCAAAAAAACTTTATTATTATTTCTTACAACAAAACATACCTGTAGCCACAGATTTTGTTGTATATTTACCAACTTCAAGCAAGATATTTAGAATATGGGAAAATTATGGAATAAGAATTTTTGGTTTTGCTTCATCTTTTATATATAAAGATAATGAAAACAACCCATATACAACAATTATTGGGCATAGACCAAAAGATAAAGTATTAGAATTAAAGATACCAAAATATTCTGAAGAATTCTTTAAAAAATTATGTATATTGAATAATTTAGATTGTAAAATTCATTCATTTGAACATAAAAGAAAAGAAAATGATGAGAAATATCCAAAATTAATATATACAACAAATATAGAAGAATATGAAAAAAAAGGGTATTATTTAACTGGATTTTTATATAATAATGGTCGGATAATTTATGCATATTCAAGTAAATTAGATAAAAATGTAAAAGAACCATTTGAAAAATTCTTTAATGATTTGAAACAAGAAGAAATGAAAAGTGTTATATTAGAATATATTGATAACTTATATACACTATGAGTCTTGATAAAATTATGATGAATGAAGAAAAGAAAGAAGTCATATTCTTACTAGGAGCTACTGGTGGTATTGGTAAATTATTAGCAGAAGAATTGAAAAAAAGAGGATATATTGTTGTTGGAAATGGAAGAAAAGAAAATACATTAAAAGATATGAAAAATGAAGGAAAAATAGATGATTATGTAGTTGGAGATTTAACAAGAGATGATGATAGAAAAAAGATAATAGAAAAAATAAAAGAATATAAAAATAGTGGATATGAGGTAACATTATTTTACAATATTGGAATTTTATATGAATATAAAGGAGATATATCAAAATACAGTATAGAAGAAATAAGAAAAGCTTGGGAGACAAATGTAGAATCTATAATGGTGATGGATATTGAATTATTAAAGAATAAACTTATTTTAGATACTATATATATGGTATCTATTTCTGCATACTTTGTGGGTGGTTGGGATTATACATATCAAATTACTAAAGCTGCTTTATCTACATATGTAGCTGCATTAAAATATGATGATAAAGTAAACAATAGAAAAAGAAGACTTATTGCTCTATTTCCAGATACTATCAAAACTGGAGAAGAAGGAATGGGTAGTAAGCTAAAAGATTATCCAAAAATACCAGGAGAAATATTTGCAAAAAAGGTTGTTGAAATTATAAATGGAAAATATAAAGAATATTCTGGATTTATATTTGAAATAGATAATAATAATATAATTAAATTATATGGAATAAATCCATCAAAAATTAGGAATAAATTTGAATATCTTGAAAAGGAATTTATTGAAGAAATAGGAGAAGCTGTTTATTAATTTTTTTATTAATATTTTTTAATGATAATAATACCAGTTGCATACGATTCTTTTTCAACAAGATCTATGGCAACAATTGTTAAAACTGATATTAAAATATTTATAGATCCATCTATTGCAATTGCTCCCTATAGATATGGACTAAAACCTCACAAAATTGAATTAGAAGAATTAAAAAATAAAAGAAAAGAAATAATTGAATTATCAAAAGATGTTGATTTAATAATTATTACACATTATCATTGGGATCATTGTCCAAACCCAAAAGAAGAACATTTCAAGATATTATATAATAAAAAACTAATCATAAAAGATTTTAATAATTATATAAATAATTCCCAAAAAAATAGAGGAAAAAATGTATATGAAAAATTAAAGAATAAATCTGAAATATATATTGGAGACAATAAGGTATTTGAATTTAATAATACATATATAGAAATTTCTCCCCCATTATTTCATGGGGCAGAAACTTCAGTTTTAGGTTATGTTATTGGTGTATACATTGAATATAAAAACTCATCTTTATTTTTTGGATCTGATATACAAGGTATTTTAACAGATTTTACACTGAATTATATAATAGAAAAAAATCCAGATTATATGATACTATCAGGTCCTCCTCTTTATCATGCAAAGTGGGATATTTCATATAATGAAATATTTTATAAGAATATTGAAAGATTGTTAGAGAACACAAAAATTAATAAAATAATAATTGATCACCATATGGCTAGATCTTTAAATTATAGAGAAATATTAAATAAATTAAATGAAATTGGAAAAAATTTTGGTACAGAGTTTTTATCTGCTGCAGATTACTTAAATATTAAAAACATACAATTAGAAGCAAATAGAGAACTATTATATAAATATTATAATGAATAGCGCCGCCGGTGGGACTTGAACCCACGACCTGCCGGTTAACAGCCGGCTGCTCTACCAACTGAGCTACGGCGGCATATATATATAGATTACTTAGTAAATTTTTAATAATCTTTTTATATCTCATTTTCTATAAATAGTTTATGGAGATATTGGGTATAGGCATAAAGCTATCTTTAGAAGAAGGTAAAGTAATAATAAAAAAGGAAAAGGAAAAGATGATATTGGAATTTAATAATAAAACAACAACATCATTGAATTATAAAGATTATAAAAAGAATTGGCAAGCTACATTATTAATAAAAGACAATAAGATAAAATTATTAGAAAGTAATATTAATTTGTATATATATAATTTTAATGATTTGAGTGATAAAAATAAAATTTATGGTCTAAATCAACTAATATATTTAGGATATTTATTAAAAAAATCTGAAGAATTTATATTAAAGTATGACAAATACTTGCTATCTCCAACTGAAAAAATATCCGTTGGAAATGGAAAAATAGGGTCAGATTTCGACTCAAAAATAATAAATGAAGAAAAGATTGCTAGGGATATATTATACATTACAGATGGTCTATTAATTATTAATAATATTATTTAGATAATTTTTTAATAATTTAATTTTATTTTTAAGTTCTTCATTTCTCATTCTTTCTATTTTATCGTTATCCAATCCCATAGTAATCCATATTAAAGAATCTATGTGTAATAATGGTATGTTTACTTCTTTTGATAATCTTATCCAATAATTTCTATCTTTACTAATTTTTCCAATTCTATTATCTATTGGTATGAATATTTCAAATGGAAATATTGTTTTATATCCAATAATTCTTAATCCATAACCATAAATTTTTGTTGAAAATACTATTGTCTTGTCATAGATATTCTGTCTCATTACTTCTGCAATTTCTAAATTAAATTTAACTAAATCATCTTTATAAATTAATAAATCTTTATCCTTTATCCAATTGTAAATTCTATTTAATCTTTTTATTTTTATTTCCTTATATCTCTTATTATATAAATTTATGAAAGATAGAAAATTATCATATATATTATTATTATGTTTAGAAAAGTATACGGAAAATATTTTCCAGAATTTTTCTCCTTTATATGATAATTGAAATGCTAATAAAGAATTTATTACAATAATCTTTAGAAATAAATTTTGGTTTCTTATATTCTTATATAAAAGTTTTAAATATTTATATTGTAAATCATAATTTTCTTCAAAATATAATATTTCTTCAATATCAAATTTAGATAATATATCTCTAAGATCCATTTATTAAATTTTTAAATAAGGTATATAAATGAGAATAAATGAAGAAGAGTTTTTCTATTATCTGGACAGAGAATATAAAAAACTAGAATTAATATTTAAAAACATAAGATTTTTAGATAAAAGGTTTGAGAAATTTGTTATATCTTATTATAATGACATGAAATATTTTTATGAAAATAAAGATTTTGTAAAAGCATTTGAATTAGAAAATTATATATGGGGAATATTGGATACACTAATTAATTTAGGATTAATTGAGGTACCTGAAGAATATAAAAAATGGTTCAAGTTATTTATTTAAGCTTTCATATATTCTAATTAATTCATTTAATTTTGCAATTCTCTCCCCATTTATAATTCCAAACTTCACAAATGGAACTTCAAATCCAACTGCTAAATGGGCTAATATATTGCTTTCTGTTTCTCCAGATCTATGAGATAATATTGGTACTAGACCATTTTCTTTACAAAATTTTACAACCTCATATGCCTTAACAACCGAACCTATTTGATTTGGTTTTATTATAACACCCTTAATTGATTTATATATTAAAGATTTCTTTATTCTCTCTATATTTGTTACAGTTAAATCATCTCCAACAATTAAGCTTTTCGTACTATTATTTATCTCTGCAAATCCCTCAAAATCTTCTTCATATAATGGATCTTCAACATAAAATAAATCATATGTATCTATAAGAAATTTTACATATTTTATTTGATCTTCTCTAGAAAATATTTTATTTTTATATCTATATGCTTTATCTTTATATAATTGACTTGCAGCAAAATCAATTCCAAGATCAACTTTTATATTATAATCTATCTTAACCTCATCAAAGACCATTTTTATAATATTAAATATTGTTTCATCTTCAAGCGATGTTGTCCATGCACCTTCATCATTTCTTCCATATAAAAATTTATCATCCAACAATTCTAATCTCTTTCCCAATAATTTATGTATATATGATGCAATAAAAATGGATAAAGGTAAATTATTCGTATCTGGAGAAACTAAGAATTCTTGAATATTTGTACTTCTGCCTCTTGAATGCGCACCACCACCAACAACATTTGCCAATATTCTTATATTTATTTTTGGATTTTTATTAAAAAATTTGTAAATAGGTTTTCCTTCATAATTAGACCATGCTCTTAATATAGCGTATTCAGTAGCAATTAATGTATTACCTCCATATCTCTTTATTCCACCAATTGATTCAAATTCACTTTCAAATTCTTTTAAATCATCTAAAGTTATTATATCAAATGTTTTAAGAAAATCTACCAATTCATTATTGAACAATTCAGCAGCTTTTTTAGGATCTAAATATGAAACTTCTCCAGACCCTTTGCTTGCCCCCTCCGGAGCAGCTTCTGAATAACCATTTATTTCAATTTCTAATGTTGGATCTCCTCTAGAATTTAAAACAACCCTTGCTTTTGCAGATTTAATTTCCATATAAAAATATTTATAGATGTCATTTATTCTTTTAATTAACTACCAAAAAGTAAATCACGATAACGTATATCCCTCAGATATTTGGTTTTTGGAATAATATATATAAATAGTAGAACCAGCTAAAGAAGATATTCCAAAACTATTCTTATTGACTGTCATATTTATAAGAAATAAAGAATTTTGAGGTATTGTACCATTTATATATGAAATGGTAGACGAAGGATCCGTTATATTATAAATATAACATGCCAAATATTTTGTATCATTACTACTTAAAACCAAAGGACATCCCTCACTTTTTCCATTAATAGAAGAAAATTCTACTAAAAGATTATTTCCAACTAATTGTGTAGATCCTATATTTTGAGCTAAAATTGCTATATTACCATTTGAGTTATTATAAATTACTTGTAGTATTTGAACTTGAGCACCCAACTTTGAAACTTCACTACTAACATAACTTCTTGCCCATCCAACTATAATTGCACCTAAAGCCACTGTTAAAGCAATTAATATAATTGTTGCAATTAAAGGAGATACAGCCTTTATTTTCATAATATATTTAAAATTTTAGTAATATATAAACCTTATACCTTTTTCTTTATATTTACTTTTAATCTTTCCCATGGTCTCATATTAATTAATTTTCCATCCAAAAAAAATGAATAATCATTAAAATAAAAAATAAATTTTGATATGCTCTTTGGAACTATATATACTTTATCTTTACTCTTTATATAAAATGTATTTTTTGTTTCATCTATTATCTCTCCATAAATACCTACCAAACTTTTTATCTTACAATCGTATACTTCTACATTTAATCCAATAAATTCATAAGATAAAAAATATTTATTCAATTTCATTAGATATTTCTATATTCTCTTCCTTAAAACCCAAATCCAATAATAATTTTTTTATTTTTTCTCTATGATCTCCCTGCAATTCTATTAAATTATCTTTATATGTTCCTCCACAACCTAACTTTTGTTTTAAACTCTTCAATGTTTCTTTTGCGATAGCTGGATCTATACCTTCTAAAATTGTAACAATTTTTCCATAACTTCTTCTTTCAGCCCTTACAATAATCTTCTGAAACTCCTTTTCTATTTCCTTTGTTGTACTCTCTAAATCTATTGGAAGACCTGAGAAAAGTTTCTTTTTCATCTCACAACAATATTTTCTCTGGCCATTTTCTTTCTTAAATTCCTTATTGCTTTTGTATTACTTCCCAAATTCTTTCTTCTTGCATTGCTTCTCAATTTTATTAATTCTAGCAAGGTGTTCTGGTCCGCCATTATAATATAATGATTCACAATACAATATTTAAATTTTATATTCAATATCCTCAGGTCTCCAGTATGGATTAATTCCATCAATTATATTCATATTATTTTTATGCCATAATATTCCAGTCCATGCAATCATCGCACCATTATCATTTCCTAAATCTAGAGGAACAGTTCCAAATTTTACATTTCTTTCATTACACATTAAATATAAAATTTCCTGTAATCTTTTATTTACAGCAACCCCACCAGTTAATCCAAATTCTTTTTTATCCAATAAAGATAATCCCCTTTCAGATATTTCTGCTAACATTGAAAATACATATTCTTGAATAGAATAAGCCAAATCATTTATATTAACATTTTTCTTTTTTATTAGATTTTTTATATACGTATATACTCCCCCCAATTGTATATCCATTCCTTTAACAGAATATGGCAATTTTATTAGATTTTTTCCTTTTTTTGATAATTCTTCAATCTTTGGACCTGCTGGAAATTCAATATTTAATAATCTACCAACTTTATCTAAAAAGTTCCCTACACCCATATCTAAAGTCTCTCCAACAATTCTATATTTGTTTCCTTCAAATGACAATAACATTGTATTAGCTCCTGAAACTAATAAAATTAGAGGATCTATAAATTTATTATATAATTTGACAATTTCTACATGTGCTATTAAATGATTTACTCCGATTAAATTTGAATTAAATATCTTAGAAAATAATTTACCGCTAAAATATGCTTGAATTAATGTTGGATATAAACCAGGTCCAGCAGAATATGAAATTAAATTTATTTTTCTTTCAAAATTATTTAAATTATTTATATATGAATTTAAATTATTTTCTAATTCTTTATTATCGGAAACTATTTTATTATTTTCAATCCATATTTTATTATTATTATATAATATATATCTTCTTCTATTCCATGGTTCATCAAAAAATATTTCTTTTGATCCTTCTAATTTATTTTTTATTTCATATAATGCATCTACAATATAAAATTTGCCATTTATTTTCTTAAAAACAAATCCAGCCTTCCATACAGAATTTCTTAAAATATTAATACTCTCCTTTGAATGTAATTCTGCAGCCTCTCTTGGATGTATCCCTCCTTTCTCGCTTTTATATATTATCCTCTCATTAGAATATATATTACCGTCCTCATCAACAATTCCAATTGAATATGTATGAGCAGTAGATTCTATTCCTAAAGAAATTATCATTGAGATTTTTGAGATTTAAATTCTTCATATATTTGATTAAAATCCTTATTTCCATATTCTTCTATTTTAGTATTTATTTGTACAATTTCTGGAGAGATAGTATTCCCCCTAACCAATTTTTTAACTCTTATCTTTTTACTTTTATTATACCACCACACATATTTCTTATTCATCCCTTCAACATAACTTACCATCGGAGCACCCTCAAATCCAGAACCGCCAGTTATTTTTAATTTATATCCGTCTAAATTAACTATTGATCCATCAATTATATCTCCAATTTTCTTACCTATTAAAGATTCATCTTTTGTTTGCACCTGAATAGACTTTCCAGTCTTCGGATCTGATACTACAACTTTAAATATAATTTCTTTTCTCTTGTTTACCATTTTATATCAATTAAGGAAAATATTTTTATTTTTTAATAAATATTTTTATATAGCAAAATATCTTAAATTTATTATGAGAGAATTATTACATATTGAACAAAGTGATGAATTTCCAAATTTTTTTAATGGAATAATATTAAATTTGCCAGATACAAATGCAATAAATGTAATAGATTTTGATTTGAATATAAATACTTACATAAATTTAAAAGTATCATATCCATTCTATTTTGGATTTATTCCTAGAACTTTTTTTGATAATTTTCCATTATTTTTCTCTTTTTTCTCAAATAAAAAATTTAATATATTTAACTTATTAAAGTTAGAGCCTTTACACTTTTTTAAAATCCCTAAAGATATTACAATAAACATAATTTATTCAAGATTGCCTGGTCAGAACATAAATATGGATAAGGAGAGTATTGAAAATATATTAAAAGATTTCTTTGATACAGATTCTATAATTTCATTATCAAAACCATCTCATGTCTTAGAAAATACAAATAGAGAATATAATAGAAAATTTAGTAGAATTAAAAAATTATAATCCCCAAGCAGGATTTTCTTTTCTCATTATACTTGCTATTTCTTTTAATATCTCTTTTTGTTCATCACTTAAGAGATCTTTATTTTCCTTAAATTTTCTGTAATCATTTTCAGATATAAAAGTATATAATATGTCATCCTCAAATATATTTCTTCCAACTATTGCATCATCTATGGATATGGCAACTTTATCATTTTTCATAGCCACATCTATATTCTTTTTTTCCTTTTGTATTGCTAAAATTTTTCCAATTATTTTTCCATCTAAATTAATTAAATATACATCTTTCCTTATTTCTCCTCCCAAAACTTCAATTCCAACAATTGCGGGATTTGATCTTCTAAATATATTTCCTTTTAATATTCTTATCTTTCCCACTGGTGGCAATTCTTTTAATATTTTTTCTTTATTATATTTTATATCATTAATATATTTCTCAATTTTTTCAATTAGATCGTATATAACATTTGATATTATCAAATTTATATTTGAAGATCTCACATATTCTTCATCATTTTTATTTATCCCAATATTAAATCCAACTATAACAGAATATTGTGGATATTTTTCTTTCATGGATAATGCTATATTTATATCTTCCTTATTTATATCTCCTATATCTGCTTTTTTTATTGGAATATTCCTATCTTTTAACATTTTTACTAATACTTCTAAAGATCCTAAAGTATCTGCTTTAACAATAATACCTTCTTTATCAGTTTGAAATATTATGTTTTCAATATCTTTTTTTAATTTTTTTTCTATTTCTTTTAATTCTTTTTCATCATTATATACATAAACTGTAGAACCTGGTAAAGCATTATCCAACCCATCTGCAGATATTCTTATACCACTTGCTGCATATGCAATATCTATTTCTTTAAATTTATTTCTACCAGCAAATCTAATATCTGTTAAAGGTACTGGTTTTAATATTAATTTTACTTTTGTTATTTTAATACCATCTCTTGATAAAAATGCAATTTTATCACCTTTCTTTATTTTACCATCATATAATATTATATCTATTACACTACCCAAACCTTTCTCTTCCTTTACTTCCAATATTACTCCAACTCCATTTCCTTCAACATTTATTTTTAATTTTTCTTCTAAATATCTTTGAGAAAGTCCAGCAATTAATAACAATAAATCTGGAATACCTTCTCCAGTTTTTGAAGAAACTGGAACTATCGCAACCTGTCTTCTAAAATCTTTTATTCGATCATATCTATCGGAATCAAATCCTAATTCATATAATTTAGCTACAATATTGTATGTATACTCTTCTAATTTATTTATTACTTTTTGATCTTGATATTTTATACTTTCTAAAAATGGTTTATTTTCATGAGGTTTCCATCCATCTATTTTATCTATTTTATTTAATGCAATTAAAAATGGTACTCTTAATTGTTTGCATATTTCTATTGCCTCATATGTTTGTTTTTGAAAACCATCTAATATATCTACAACAATAATTGCTAAATCTGAAACAGATCCTCCTCTTTTTCTTAAATTACTAAATACTTCATGACCTGGAGTATCTATAAATAATAAAGAAGGGATTTTTAAGTCAAATTTAAACATATTTAATAATGGTTTTGATATTTCCTTAATTACATCAATTGATACTTCTGTAGCTCCAATATGCTGAGTCATTTCACCAGCTTCTTTTTTTACATAAGATGTATTTCTAATCTTATCTAATAGAGAAGTTTTACCAGCTCCAACATGACCTAAAACAACAATTATTGGAGATCTTATCATCTAAAAATAATTTATAAGAAAAACTTTTATTTATGGCCATATCCATCTTCTATATAAACCTTTTTCATTTGCAAAATTATTTGCTCTTTGATAAGATTCTATTGTACCAATATCAAACCAATATTCATTATCATCATTATATACATATCCATATAATTTCTCTCCCTTTTTTATTAAATATTCAAAGAAATTTCCTATAGAATCTTTACTATAATTAGAATTCATATATTCATCTAATAGATATAACTTTTCCTTTGGAATATAATATATTCCAGTAGATACTGTAGTATAAGATGGATTTTGGGGTTTTTCATAAAATTCCTTTATTATATTGTCTTCTAATTTTACTACACCATAATTTTTTGCATCCTCATAATTTTTTATATCATATATTGCCAAAGTTATAGAATTATTTTCATTTCCCAATTTAATTATTTTATTTAAATTAAAGCTAAACAAATTATCCCCCAACAATATTAGTAAATTATTATTTATACCCATTTCTTTTATTGCATAATGTAAACCACCAATTGATCCAAGCTTATTTTCTTCAGAATTTGATGGTTCAATTACTAATCTTATTTTTCCAATCTGAGATGGTTCATAAAAAGAATATAATGATGCCAGAATGTGTCTAAAATGATTTTCGTATTTTTTATTTGTAGATATAATTATTTCATCTGACCCTGTTTCTAATGCTTTTTCTATTATATAGTATATTAAAGGTACCCCTCCTACTGGAAACAACGGTTTTGGTACATAGTCTGACAATGGTTTAAATCTTTTAGCAAAACCTCCTGCTAATATTAGAGTATCTAGATTCATAAAGAAAAATTATCAAAAAAATTTATGAATAAAATAGTTCATAATTTCCAAATCCTTGAGGTATAAATGTATTATTTGTAGATATTATATTTCCACTACCTGCTACTATCTTTTCTACAATATAACTAGTAGCAGGTGGTAAATTAATAAATGTAATATTTCCATTTATAGCTCCTATTATTGATATTCCTGCATAATAATTATATAATGTATTATTTACTTTTGTACTAGATATTACACTACTTAAACTATTTATGAATCCTTGTGAATTATAATAATATACATCTACACTTCCTGTAGAAGTTGTTAAATTATTTATATACCCACTTCCATATATTGCAATTCCTAATTGTGAATTATATAAAGATATATTTGTTGCGTTACCTGTTAAATAATATCCAAATATTCCGCCATATGTTGTTACATTTATTATATTATTTGGTTGAGTTATATACAATCCAAATACTTGTCCTACCTTTATATAATCATTTATTATATTATTTCCTGAAGATGTTAGATATATTCCAAATATATTTGATTGTATATTATTATTTATTATATTATTATTATTTCCGTTGTTTATTCTTATTCCAAATATATTAGACATTATATTACTATTTTCTATTATATTATTTATTGAATTTCCATCAAAATATATTCCAAATATTTGTCCATTTATATTTGAATTATTTATTATTACATTATATGGATTATTAATATATATTCCCCATACTGAAGATTGTATATTGGTATTGCTTATTGTTGAATTTTGTATATAACCATATATAGATCCTATATTTCCCTTTATTGTAGAATTATATACATTTATTATTGATGGGCTCTTTACATTTATTCCAAATAATCCTGAATTTATATTTGAATTTATTAAATTTAATTCTCCATTTTCTACATTTATTGCAAATAAATTTGTATTAATATTTATATTTTGTATTGTTACATTTGATGATAATATTTTTATAACAGGTAATCCTGGATTTGCAGGTTCAAATATTGTATTTTGTCCTAATAATGTTATATTTTTACCCTGTGGATCTATTACTAAGTTTACTAAATATACTCCTGGAGAGAATACTACTACAGGTATAGAACTATTAATTGCTGAATTTATTATTCCTTGTATTTGTGTACTACTTAATGTATTATTTACCACTGATACATTATATGCATTTTGTGATATATATATTACTTGAGGATTTGTATATTGATATAATCCATAACTATTATATGCATATACTCTATACCATATTAAATAATATCCATTACTATCTAATTTTGCATATTGTTGTAATATTCCATTATATAATATATCCGAACATGAATTTGCTATTGTTATCCATTGATTACTTGTTTGATTTAATAATTGTATTTGGCAATAATATTGACCTAAGGTATTATCGTATACATTTGCATTAATTCCTAAGAACCATATATTTTCTTTTGTACCATTTGGTGGTGTGGGGTATACATATGAGACGTTAAATATTGGTGGGGGTAATGTATAAACATATATGTCTGTTGTATTAGTTATACCATTAGGATTTTCTGTTGATAATTGTATTGTTATATTTCCACCATTTGGTATAATATTATATAATCCTGGTAAATTATATGATGAATTTTGATAATTTAATTGAATAACATTATTACCTGGTGTTACATTTATACTATATGTTTGTCCATTTATTGTTACATTTACATTTGGATAGTTTGTATAAAATGAAATATTTAGTTGATAATAATTTGATATTGAATTATTAGAAGGGGAAATAATATATATTTGTGGAGGGGGAAATATTGGAATTACATTTATAGTAGTAGAATTTGTAGCACTATTCTGTGCTGTACCTAAAATTGTTACTGAATATGTTCCGGGTGTAATTGATAATGATGCACTTACTGTTAAAGTTACTGATGCATTTGGAGTAACCTGAGTATTTGATAATGAACATTGTAGATTTGGATTATTTGTTGAACAAGATAAAGTAACTAATAATGGAGATCCGCTATTTAGTTGAGTAATATTTATTGTTGTAGAATTTGAAGAACCAGCATTTACATATATACTACTTGGTCCTTGTATTGAAAATGAATATTGTTGTACATTAACTGTTATAGTAGTAGAATTTGTAGCACCATTTGGTGCAACACCGGTTACTGTTACACTATAAGTACCGGGTTGTATATTACTATTTGCACTTACTGTTAAAGTTACTGATGCATTTGGAGTAACAGTTGTATTTGATAATGAACATTGTAGATATGGATTATTTGTTGAACAAGATAGAGTAACTGGTAAAGGTGTGTTTCCTGTTAATAGATTTACATATATTGTTGTAGAATTACTATAATTTGTATAAACATCTATACTGTTTGGTCCTGTAATATTAAAAGTAAATACTGGAAACCCTAATACTAATGCAGAAACATATTCTGTCGATTTTTTACCAGGAGTAGCAGTAAATGAGACACTATAAGTACCTGGAGCTAAATCATTACATATTGCAGCATATACACTAGCTGCAGTTCCAGAAGATGTTAAAAATAATTGAGAACATCCAGTAGGTAATGTTACTCCACTAATAGTTCCTCCTGCGTTTGTTCCTCCTGAAGATAATAATATTAATACTGTATTATTTTGTCCAGAAACCGTAAATGAAATTGTTACCGTACTTTTTGCAGTATATGTATTTGTAAAAGTAGTTAAAATAACTGGAACAGAATAATTATTTACAGAAACTCCACCTATTACATAACTTGTAGCTGTAGTAGTAAATGAACATGAATTTGTACTAGAATTTCCAATTACTGCATAATTTCCATTATTTACCATTACATTAAAGCTTGGAGTAAGGGTTGAACCAGTAGAAGAAGCAACACAATAATATAAATTTGCTGTAGGTAACGTTATACTCGTAGCTACAGCACTATTACTTCCAACAACATTTGCTCCAACTTGTGAATATATATTAAATGTAGAAATTAACGATAGAAAACTTACTATAATAAAATATAATATTCTTTTTATTCCCATAAAATATTGGAAAACATTGTCCAATATAAAATTATGATTGTTAATAAGTTTAATCATTTATGATAATCGAACCCGGGCCCGGGGGGATTCGAACCCCCGATCTTCGGGTTAAAAGCCCGACGCTTTACCAGACTAAGCTACGGGCCCAGCAATATTTAATTTATATTTATGATTCTTATATAAATTTTTCATTAACTATATAAAGATATATAATTTATAGAGCCATTAAAATATTGAAAATAATTTAAATGTACTGTTGGATAAATATTCATTAATATATTCGGAAGACCAACAATTTTATCTCCATTATATAAGTATAGTACAGTATTATAATTATTTATAATTAAAAATTTTTCATTTGTATTTATGTAAATACTAGAATTTCCAATTAAATTAAAATTACAATATAAATAAATTCTTGTATATACAGTAAAAAAAGATGAACTTAGATGATTATAACAATTATAATATGCTGAATTATTTATTATATTAATATTTTGTGTTGATCCATATATATAAACTTGCAAAACTGATGATACATTTATATAAGATCTCTGTATTATTCCTATAGTATTTGAACTAATATTATAAAAAAATTCTATGCAATTGTTACAAATATACGGATTTGTAGACAAAAATATAACTTTTGGAGCATAATAATATGAAAAAGAAAAATTTAAATAATTATATACTTGCCATGGATCATAGAATTGAGAAAAATAAAATGAACTAGTATATAATTTTTGATATTCAGACATTTTGTACAATTCAGATGAATATTGTGCTACTTTACTAACTATACTCTGATAAATATAAATTATAATGTATAAAAATACAACAAGTGTAATTAATACTTCAATCCAACTTTGAGACTTCATATTGTTACATTAATGCTCTGCTTTTGCATATATTTTTTACCATTATAATCCAATATAACTTCTATAATATATGTACCAGTATTATTTAACATAATAGACTGAGAATAGTGTCCATTCTGTAATATTTGAAAATTTTGATAAACATAGTCTCCAGTTGAATTTATTACATATATCGCTAATGGGGCATTTGTTATTGGTTGTGCATCAATATATCCATATACTTGTATATTTATTGGGGTGTATATATAAGCATTTGTCGGAAACACTTGTAAATTAAATGATACAAAAGATGGTAAAACAAACATTATTATAGACAATAGTCCTATTAAATTATTTATTGCTAAATGCTTTACTGATGATCTTATTTTTCCACTTTCAGCAATACCCATCACAATTGATGATGAAATTCCCACTAAAATTATTGATAAAGCTGTAATAAATTTTAACCAAGAATAATCTATTGAAGAAGAAAGGAAATTAAAAGATGTTTGAACAGTAGAAGCTGTAATTTGGCTTACTATCAATGGTTTAATTGTATTTAATATAGAAATAGATAATCCTATAAATATAACAAATATAGCATATAAAACCAATATTTGTTGCGATACATATGCCTTCTTTAGCCCATCTAATTCTTTTATAGACTCTAAATCATTATATAATTTTTTTAAAACTTTTGAAATATCTCCTCCACCTTTATATGTTTCTAATATTACATAATTAATCATTTTTATATTAGGAAGGTCTTCAAAGTACATATTAAATAATGTAAATGCCTTTTCAAATGACATACCCCAAACAATCCAATTATATAATTTTTTAACTAAAATGGATAAATATCCCAGATCTACTGATGATAAATACGATAAAGCATCTAATAACGTCATTCCAGATGCTAAACTTTCAGATAAATAAGATAAAAAGTATGTATAATTATTATATATATTTTCATATATTTTACTTTCAATATACTTATAAAATAGATATGGAACCCCTCCTACAAAATATATAACCAATATTAAAATTGAAAATGTTATGTAGTTTTCATGTAATTTAAATATTAATCCAAATATTCCAATAATTACTGCAAATAGGATAGATATATACAATACAAACTTATCTTCCTTAATATATGAACCAAAAACATTTATTTCCTTATAGTGTAATGGATCTTTTATATTGAAAAATTGATCTATAAATCTTTCAATTAATCCTTTTTGATTTGTTCTCCTATTATATTTATTAACTATCATTATACTTTTAATTTTGGATGTTAACATTTAAATATATGGTTAGCATATTCGATCAATTCTTTAGTGGTATAGAAAAAGATTTATTAATAATTAATTCTAAAGAAAGTCCTTCTAGTTATATATATAAAGCTACAATATACTCCATAGGAATATCTATATCATTATCAATACTAACATTCTTTTCCCTTTTAATATATAATATAAAAGTAAATAATTCTTTTAATCCAGTTTTTCCAATAATATTTGGAGTACTTGTCGGTATTTTGGGATTCTTCGGATCTCTATTATTATTTAAGAAATATCCTTCAATAGAAAAACAAAATAGAGCTAGAAAAATAGATAATTCTCTATATTATGCTGTATTATACATGGCATCTTTAGTTTCTTCTGGTGCTACTCCAAAAGCATTATTCGAATTATTATCAAAATATGGTGAATTTTCAGAAATAAAAAAAGAAGCATCTGAAATAATATACTTAATAGATACAGTAGGATTATCATTACCAGTAGCATTAGAGAGAAAAGCTGAATATTCCCCATCAAAAAAATGGGCCTCAATATTAAATGGAATGCGATCTATAATAATTGAAGGTGGAAATCTTGAAGAATATTTATATAATGAAGCATCTAAATTATCTGAAGAATATAAAAGAAAGATAATAGAATATTCAAATAATATGCAAATATTTTTAGAAATATATATAACACTAATAATTGTCGGGGTCATATTTGTAATTATATTAACTACTTTAATGGGATCTATTTCTGGAACAAACTTTGAATACATAAAATTTATTCAGCTAATGAGTATATTATTAATATTACCTATGGGTACATTTATGTTTATCATATTATTAAAATCAATTAGTCCATTTGAAACATAGTTTAATTTTATTCTATACTAATATTAAAGGTATATAAATTAAGAATATTTTGAACTAATTGATTATTATTTAATACTTTAATTTCTCCATTTTCTAACCCATTTTTAATTATATCTACAAAATTTCCGTTATTATATTTTAAATAATTTAAAATCTTTTCCGATATTGGATATGAAAGATAAATTACCAATGTATTATTTATATTACTTATATATGAAATTGGTATATTTGTAATTCCCTTACTAGTAAATACAAAAGCTCCACAGGAATCTTCTATACACAGTATAAACGAATATTGTGGATATATTACGTTTAATTTTTTATAATACAATACATAATTTTTCATATATAAAGAATTGTTCAATAAATGATTGTTTACTTCATTAATAAATTCTATAGAAATATTTGGATTATTAAAATTAAGATTTTTTGGATTAAGTACACCATTTATTGATATTTTAATTATATCATAAGTTGTTAAATTTAATTCATAATACCTAATTTCAGTTTCATTATCTGAAATATTATAAACATATGGTAATTTAAGAGAATATACTGGATAAAATAAATATCTATATATTATTGATGCTAATATCATAACAATCGAAAATACTATTAAAAAAATCAAAATTTTGTCTTTAATAGATGACTTCTTCAATATTCCTCTCATAATTATATATTTCTTCTGGTCCGAATATTATAGATATCTCTCTTTCCGCATCCTTCTCAGTCTCTGATGCATGAACAACATTTCTTAAAACAATCTTATTCCAATTTGCATAAGCTATTGATACATGGGCATAATCACCTCTAATAGTACCTGGTGGAGCTTTTAAAGGTTCCGTAGGTCCAACCAATTTTCTAACTACTTCTACACAATTAACACCTTCCAATACTATAGCAACTACTGGACTAGATGTTATAAAATCTATTAGCCATCCTCTTATTATACTCCCAATTTCCTTTGGATCATCAGTCCCAAATTCTTTTACAGGATCTAATCCTACTTCTTTATATCTTGTTATTGTCTTATTTCCAACGCTCTCCAACCATTTTTCATCTGCATAATAAAATTTTTCTGCCTGTTCCCTAGTTAATTTTATCATTTTTAATCCCACAATTTTTAAACCGGCTCTTTCAAATCTAGATATTATTTCCCCAATAATTCCTCTTTTAACACTATCTGGTTTTAATACCACCAATGTCTTTTGTATTAAATGTCTTCCATTCATGTTTTATTATAAAAAGTTGTCCATTTTAGTTTTTTATTATCTCTTTTCATTTCCCAATTTCTAATGCACTTTCTTGAACAGAAATATAAAACAACACCACTATTTAAAGCATATATTATCCCAGTACCTGGCTCTATTTCATTTCCACAATATGAACACTTGTTTTTAACAACCATAATTAATCTTTCTTTTCAATTGGCATAGCCGATATCTCTGTCTCCCTTAATAATATTATATCTCCCTTTCTAATAGGTCCTATTACATTTCTTCTAAGGATTTTTCCAGAATCTGGACCTTCAAGTATTCTCACAATAACATGCGTAGCTTCACCCCTCATACCAGTTCTTCCAACAACATCTAATACTTCTGCTCTATATCCTTTAGTCCATGTTACAATATTTTCTTTTACAATATTTTCTTCAGCATTTCTTATGCCTTCTTCACTAGTTTTTGATACAACTTTTTTAGGCATATTGTAAGTAATTATAAAATAATTTTTAAATCTTTTATTAAAATATGTAAAAATGACATCTGAAAATTCTAATTTAAATAATAATCATCAAGAAACAAAAGTTAATAGATTTAGAAAAATATTATCAAAGAATATATTTATAGACATATTAATAGTTATATTTATATTTTTATTTGCTTTAGGATCAAGAGGTTTATTAATTAATTTCTTGGGAGATTATTCTTTAGTAGGGCCTGATGCATATTTAATGTTTAAATATTTTGAATCTTTAGTATTTAATCATACATTAGATAGTTTTACATATAATTTAAATTATCCACTACCATTTTATTTGTACAATAAAAATCTTGTATCCTATTTGGCATTTTTATCTTATTTAATGTTCCAAAATTTTGGCAGCCAGATTATTGCATTATTAAATATTTTACAAATACATCCAATATCCAATAATATATTATGGCTATCAGCAGACTTTACTAATGCATATGTACCTGCAATCGCCTTAATTATATTTTATTTCTTAGCAAAAAATATATTTGAAGATAGATATTTAGCACTTTTTTCTTCTATGATTCTTGCTATAAATCCATTCTTGACAACTAGACTGATTTTATTTGATACTGAATTAGGAGCAATTATTTTCTTAGTATTATCCTTTTACCTTATAATTAAATACTTTAATGCAAAACATGAAGATAATAAATACAAAAAGTTGTTCTTAATTCTTTATTCTATTATTAGCTTAATAATATTTTATAAAACATCCTTATTACCAAATCCAGATGTATATTTAACAATTGAATTATTTATATTCTTTTTTATCCTCTTATTATTATATCCAATATTTAAAGGATCAAGAGCTTATTATCTAACATTATTAATATTTACTACCACATTAGCTAGAAAAGGTTGGGGTGGTTGGATAATAATACCAATTGTTTTTGGTTTAATATTATTGATTAGATACTTTTATGATAAAGATTATAAAGATGTATACTTTTACCTACCATATATAGGATTTACTGGAATATTAGACGAATTAATAATACCTGGATCTTTAGGAATCAATTTATTTTTAAGCTATGAGAATTTATTTATAGAACTTTCAATGCTTGTATTATTTTTATATGAAATATTCAAATATAATAAGATATTGGAAATAATTACTGAAAATAAAACATATCTATTGATATTATCTATTTTATCTGGAATAATTCCAGGAATGTTAATATACATTATAAGAAAGTACATCAAGGACAACAAATTACTAAAAAAATATATAATATTTCTAATAATTCTTGCTATATCATTACCCTTTTTAATTAATAAATTAACTATATCTTTCTTGTATAACCCATTTACCTATGAAAGAATAGGCTCAACAGTTGCAGAATTCCAACCAACCACTGCGGGATATTATTTAAATTTGTTTGGACAAATAGGTTTAGTATTAACTTATTTAGGTTTAGGATATTTAATATTTGACAGAACTAAACCTAAAAGTCTTTTAATTTCCCAATTATTATTTATATTTATATTGGCTATATCAGAACTTCTTATTAGCCCTTCCATATACATTTTAATATTCTATTTACTAATATATTCTGTATTTATAATATCATATAATAGAGAAAGTAATAAATATGATTTAATAAAGGCAATTTTTGAAGTATCCACATTATCAATTGCACTTCAATTTATAATATTTTCAGATTTAGTAATCAATGGTATATTTATAAGTATATTTATATCCTGGATTTCTTTTTTAATTTTATTAATTTACATTTCATTATTTAATAGAAATCTAAGCGATAAAGAAATCTTTATATTATCACTATCGCTTATAGCTCTTCTTTTAGGAAAATATACATATAGATTGGTCTTTTACAATGGTCTTGCTCTCCCATTATTATATATACTCGGTATAGAAATATTCAATTTATTTAGGGATGAATTTTCTAGATTAAAAAATATTATAAAAGAAAATTTAATATTAATATTATTATTAATTTCATCTATCTCTGGAATATCTCTATTTATATCAACAAAAATATTTTTATTATTAATTCCATTATCATTTTTAGCAGTATATATTCTATATGAATATATATTGAATGAATATTTAGATCTATTTAATTTATTTAAATATAGTTTAATCCTATTTACAATATTTGGTGCTTTATTTTCTACAAATAATAGAATTTATGGATATCCTGGATATATAATTAACTATTTTTCAAGTGGCGCTCCATATGGAACTCCAGACTATTTAATAAATACTTTCTTATGGATAAGTCAAAATACTCCTCAAGATTCTATTATAAATTCTTGGTGGGATTATGGATATTATATTTATGTAATAGGAAATAGAACTGCCTGGATAAATGGTGCAAATGCATATCCATATTGGAATCATTTAATGGGTAGGTATGGTTTATCTTCAGATAACATAACACAAACATTAGAATTATTTTATGTACATGCAAATTATAATTATCAAACATTTAAAACATTAGAATTATTCAATGAAAACTCTGTATTTTATGATTATTTGTATAGATATTTAGGATTTAATGAAAGTGAGGTAAATGAAATTAAAAAATTAAAAGATTCTTTAGGTAATAGAAATTGGATAAATCTATTATATCAATTTAATGGTTCTTCTGAATCTATTTCATCATATAATTTATCTCAAAGGGATATAGAATTACTAGAAAAATTATATAATATGAATTATTTAAGACCTGCATACTTATATATAGATCCTACAGATATAGGAAAATCTTTTGCTTTCCAATTTTTAGGATCAAATGAAAGCTATGACAAAGAATCTTGGATATCTCCATTTGTATCCGGAACAACAGAAAATCCGGGACCAGCAATACCATCAGTATATTATAATGGATATTATATATTTGCAACAAATAATAGTTTATTTTACTTCGGTCAAGAACCATTGGATGAAACTTTAAATATTAATGGAACAACAATAAATAGGTGTATATATGTACATAATAAGGGTATAATTAACCAAAATAGTTGTGGAATAATAACAGGAGTTCAATTATTATTTAACCAATCTATAGCAAAAAGATCTGGAATATATCAAACGTTAGATATAAACAATATTAATCCAGACAATTTAATAGGAGCATATGTATATATTTATAATCCATTAAATAATCATCAATACACACTTTCATTAAAACATGTATATATAAACGGACAATTAGTTACATTTAATGATTCCCAATATGATGGATTATTATATATATCTCCAGCCTATTCTTTATTAAGACAACAAAATCCTTTAGGATTGTTCTTATATGCATATCTAATATCACAAAAAGCCACACAATATGATTGGGTACAACTTTACTTTTTAAACAATAATTATAATGGAACATTTGATCTCATATTTTATTCAAATTTATTATATGGACTTCCTCCAATAATATATTATGATATCCCACCAGCAAAAGTATGGAAGATAAATTTCCCTGAAAATTTCACAGTTCCTGACCATTTATATTGTATTTATCTTGCAACAAATATTCAACAAATAAATGAATGTGGAAGGATATATAACTTGGCCTATTATAAAAATTTAAGAAGTTATTATGATGTATAGAGAAATTTTAATTGCTATATTACCATTAATATTGTCTTTTTTTGTTTCATATTATCTAATAAAAAAGTGGATACCTGTTGCTCATAGAGAAGGATATGTAGGGAAAGATATGAATAAGTATAATAAACCAGAAGTGGCAGAGATTGGTGGTTTATATGCAATAATCGGTACAATATTTGGAATGTTATTATATATAGGATTAAAAGTATATATATTTGGAACTACACAAAATTTAGTAGAAGTATTTTCAATATTAACACTATTATCATTAACTACAATATTAGGATTATTTGATGATATATTAGGATGGAAAAAAGGCATGAAACCTTTACAAAAGGTGATTCTATCATTTATACTAGCATTACCATTAATGATAATATCGGCAGGTGACTCATATATTAATCTACCATTTATAGGAAGGGTAAATCTTGGAATATTATATCCACTATTAATAGTACCAATTGTAATAATGGGTACATCAAATGCGTTCAATATGATTGCCGGATATAATGGTCTAGAAGGGTCTATGGGTATTTTATTAATTGGCGCTGTTGGACTAAAATCATATTTAACTGGTAATTACTATTTAGCAGAGATATCTTTGATAACAATATTTTCAATAATAGCATTTTTAATATTTAATTGGTATCCATCAAAAGTATTCCCAGGAAATGCATTTACATATGGTATTGGATCTTTATTCGGTGCAATAGTAATATTAGGAAATTTTGAAAAATTTGGATTAATTTTATTTATGCTATACTTCTTAGAATTAATATTGTTTATTAGAGGATTATTAAATCATGTATATAAAGAAAATTTTGGAATACCTGATGAAAATAATAATTTAAAAGAACCATATAACAAAATATACAGCATTACCCATCTTGCAATTAAGATAAATAGAAAATTATTTGGAAAAGCAACAGAAAAAATGGTGGTATATACAATAATTTTATTACAAATTGTAATAACGATAGCAGCTTTTTTATATGGATAATGTAATTTATATTTTTTTAAATAAAGATACAAAAAAATTAATTTATAATATTAAGTTATTATATAATTTTTGTCAAAGAAATAATTTGAATCTAGTTTGTATAACATATAAAAAATATAAAGACATAGCACTTAAAATAAAAGAGAATTATAACTTAACATTTTATTTATTAGAGAATAAAAAAGATATCAGAAAATTAAAAATTGAAGGAAATAATATAATAATATACAATAATATAAATGAAAATATTTACGATATATATAGAAAAAGAAAGTTCAAAGATGGGTTTATCGGTTTAATAAGAAAAAAGTTCTTAATCTTTCATTTAATAGATTCTTATATAATATTTGGAAAAAACATTAAAATATATGAAAATTTTTTATTAACATATTTAGGAAATAAAAAATTCTATATAGAAGAAAAATATAAAATTAATAGATTTTTCTTGAAAGAATTGTTTATTAATTTAATAATATATTATGGCAAAATAATTAAAACTTTTAATAAAATATTAAATTTAAAATATTTTAAAGATTATATACATGAAAAAATAGGATTAATAATATACAAAGCTATTACTTTTTTATTATTAGTTATTTTAGCTAGAATATTAACAGACACATTCTATGGAGCATATGTATCAATATATAATTTCTTAGGATTGATAGCTGGAATAATAGGATCTTCAAATATAATATTAACAAAATATTTATCCGAATATAAAGATAATAAATATATTAAAATAGATATATACTTAAAAATTATTTTTTCATTATTTATTCTTCTAATTATTTTTATATTTTCTAATTATTTCTTATCTACAACTTTCTATGGATATAATTTTTTAGATATACTTGTCATATATATAACTGCAATATTATTGTCTTTAATTGGGGTTTATTTTTCTATATTCTATTCACAGCTAAATATAAAATCTGCTAAAAATCTATACATATTAGAGTCTTTACTTAAATTTATTTTTATAGTTTCTCTATCAATTATAATAAAAAATATTGGTTTCATATTTGGTTTATTTTTATCTTATTTTATTTTAAATTTAATTTATTTATATAAATTAGAGAAAAACAATATCAATTTTATATCAATATTGAAAGAAAAAATTAATTTAAATGATTTTAAAAAATATCTAAAATCTACTATATTTATTAGCCTACCAGTAAGTTTACTAGGTTTATATTCTTCAATAAATATACAAATATTAAGAACATTTACAGACTACGACACTGTTGGAGAATTTTACTCTGCATTGATAATTGTTTATACATTATCCGGAATATTTACTATAAATAATATAACATTGCCCAGGATATTGAGATGGGAGAAAGAAAAAATTATTAGAAACATAAATAGACTGCTATCAATACAATTTCTAATTAATATTATATTAACTGGATTACTTATATTAATTGGACCTTATATAATACTATTTACATTTGGGAGTAATTATCAATTATCTGCAAATATAATAAAATATCTTTCCATTATCTTGATAATAAGTTCATTTAATATATATACCCTAGTATTATATAGAAAAGATATGGAAAAATACTATCCAATATATGCAATAGCTACCGCCCTAATTTCCATAATTACAGATATTATATTAATATCAAACTTTAAACTATCTGGAGCAATTGCTTCAGCAATATTAGCAAATGTATATATTGGATTAATAAGTTATATTATATATGAAACAAAATTCAGTAATATCACTCCCAGATCTATTTTTAGATATAATTACAAAGAAAATTAAGATAAATAAAAGTACAGGAAACATAAATCAAGAGATCAAATTAAAAATTGGAGGTAATGCTGCAAATTTTTCAATTGCACTAAGTAAAATTGGAATTAAAAATAAATTAATTGCTGGATGTAATAAAATTTCTGAATTAATATTTAAACAATATATAAAAGATAAAAAATTAAAGATAAAATTTTTACCAATATATACAGATATTTCCATTACTATTAGTTTAGAAGATGATGATAGAATTATGATAACGGATCCAAAAGGCATTCAAATTGGAATTAATGAAATCAAAAAATATGAAAAGATATTAAAGAAAGCAAAATATATATTCTTCGGAAATTGGAATAATAATAAAAAATCCAATGAACTATTAAAATATATAATTAATCTAAATAAAGATACAAAAATCTATTTAGATATAGGAGATCCATCAATAAATGTTGAAAATTTAAATGAATTAATTAAAATATTGAAAGAAAATAAAATTTGGGCTCTAAGTTTAAATGATTATGAATTAAAATATTTGGGAAATTTCCTTAAATTGAATTATGAAAATATATTAGATCTGGCAAACAAATTATATAAAACATTAAATGTAGAGCATTTAGATATTCATTCTCCAGATTTTGTTTACTCTTTACCATCAAAAACATATATAAAAATTGAAAAAGTTAAACCTATGATATTAACAGGTGCAGGTGATACTTGGAATGCTGGAAATTTTTACGGATATTTAGAAAATTTAGACGATAAAGATAGATTATTATTTGCAAATGAAATTGCTAAGAGATATATATTAAATGAATTTTAAATATTTTTATTAAAAACGCCCCCGCCGGGATTCGAACCCGGGTCACGGGATCGACAGTCCCGTATGCTGCCGCTACACCACGGAGGCTTAATATTTTCTATTGCTTAATATACTTTTAATTTTTTCTTTAATTTTATTAAATGTTTCTTCAGAATAAAATCTTTTATATTCTCTTAATAAATTTATTAATTCTAGATCTATATCAATTATTCTATCATCTATCAAATATTGGATAAATTGCGTTAAATTTGAAGGATTCTTTTTTAATCTTGCTCTTTCCCAATCTATTAAATAGATTTTATTATCTTTAATAATTATATGTTGATAGGGTCTTCTCATTTCTTCCTTTTCAATTTTTAATCTATCTAATAAAAATAAAATATCCATAATCTTATCTAAATATTTTATCTTTTCTTCTAAATCTAAATCTTCGAATTTTTTTCCATCAATATATTCCATTTCTATTTCCAAATTTTTATCATCATAAGAGATCATCCTTGGAACAAAACCATAATTACCTAAAAAATCTAAAAAATATTTTTCTTTTTCATAGTTTTTATATAATTTATCTTTAAATTTTTTTATTATTGTACCTTTTTCTGTTAAAAAAATTTCGGAATGCCAACCTTCATCTATCTTTTTCATTCAAATATAAAGTTAAAATCTTCAAATAATCTATATTTCTTATTATTTAATTCCTCCAATGGTTTTTCAAGTTCTTCAATTAAGTTATATAATTCCTCCTCTTTTATTTTCTTTTCTTCTGTACTTTTATTACTTATATTGTAATATCTTATTGAATATATATTATCATTTACCTCCTTTTCCCCAATATATATTATAATATATGGTTTATATATTGATTCTAGTATTCTTGTCATATTACTTAATTGTATTTTTGTAGTTTCAATATTTACAACCCTAATTTCTTTATTTTTCAAATTATTATAAATTTCCATTGCATATTCTTTTATTTTATTATCCTTTTCTTTATCCCCAGTAAATATATCTAATATTGCAACCTGAATTGGAGTTAATACAAATGGCAATCTTCCTTTAAATGATTCTAAATATGCACCAATGAATCTTTCCATAGAACCTAAATATGCTCTATGGATTATATATAAATTATCTATTCCGAAATAATCCTTTACTAATTCAATAAGTTTAAAGTTCCTTGGCAAATTAAAATCTAATTGTATAGTACCCAATTGCCATTCTTTTTCCCCAATTTTTAATGTAAAATCATATTTAGGACCATAAAATGCAGCTTCTCCAATTCCTTCATAAATAGAGAAATTATATTTATTTGCTAATTTATTTATTACATTTCTCATTACATCTTCAACGTATTCCCAATCTTCTTTAGAACCAGAATATTCATTCATCTTATTTGGATCATGTAAACTTAATCTTACCTTAAATTCTGATGCTTTTAAATTTATATTAAATACTTTCTCATATAATAATATCATTTCATCCATTAACTTTTCAATTTCCTTTTCTAATAAATTTGGAGTAATAAATACATGAGAATCATCTTGAGTAAATGATCTTACCCTCAATAATCCATAAACACTTCCAGAAGGTTCGTATCTATGTACAGTACCCAATTCAAATATTCTAAATGGTAATTTTATTTTTCTATATTTTTCTAATAAATTAATGAAAATTAATATATGATGTGGACAATTCATTGGTTTAATTGCATATTCTTCATCTTCTATATTAAATATATACATATTTTGTTTATAATATGAAAGATGACCTGAAATTTGATATAATAATGTATTTGTAATAAGTGGAGTTCTTACTAAATAGTATCCCCTTTTAACATGAAAATCTGTCAATATTTGAGATAATATATAATATGTTAATCCACCTCCTAAAGAAAATAACTGTAAACCTTTTCCCAGAAGATCACCAAAATTCCTATTTAACTTCTCTACCCTTCTGTCATGTTTTATCAATATATCAATTTCATCTCCAATATCTATATGGTCTTTTTCCATTAAAAAAATTATAATTAATAAGTTTTATAAAAATATTTCATTCATTTCATAATAAACTATATCATTTTCTATATCAATTATTGCCAATAAAATTTTATTTAAATTTTTTGAATCTATAAAATTTAAAATATCTTTAATGTATAAGAATTCATTTTCATATATTGGGTAAATATAATATAATATCTTTTCTTTTTTATAATCTGTATATAAAATAATTGAGTCATTTTCTATATCTAGATAATATCCCTTATTTCTTAAATCCTCAAATACATAAAATTTCTTCATATTTAATATATTTTTATATTTTTTAATAAAATCTAAAAAGTTATTTATTCCTTCTAATTTTATCCATCCTTTTTTTATACAATATAAAGCTTCTTCAGGTTCTAAAATAATATAATCTTTATCAATTTTTCCTATTCTTCCTATTTTATCATAAAATTCTTTATTTAAAATAAATTTGTTATTAAATTCCTCGATTATAATTTTTTCCATCTTACTTCTAAAAACCTAAAATTATTATCATCTTTTATACAATATAAAATCCTTTTTCTAGTACTATGTGCCACTCTATTTTTCGCTAGAAAATCATATATGTCTATTTTTTCATTAATATTTATT
>Ga0080005_138843_pt1 | contig 57567 bp, 55 predicted proteins | sample JossMetagenome_2_FD_69208 | JGI IMG/M metagenome (GOLD analysis project Ga0080005, IMG submission 69208) | Hot spring sediment microbial communities from Joseph's Coat, Yellowstone National Park, USA - JC3_ASED (SPADES assembly) (version 2) | ecosystem: Environmental > Aquatic > Thermal springs >...
TTCCCAACCAGCAGGGCAGGCTGGAGATACTCCAGATACACACCAGGAACGTGCCCCTCGCCCAGGACGTGGACCTCGAGAGGCTGGCCTCCATGACCCACGGGTTCGTGGGCGCGGACCTGGCTGCTCTGGTGAAGGAGGCCGCCATGAACGCGCTCAGGAGGGTCCTGCCCCAGATAGACCTCGAGGCCGAGAAGATACCCGCCGAGGTCCTGGAGAAGATCCAGGTGACCATGGTGGACTTCGAGCAGGCGCTCAGGGGGATAACGCCCTCGGCGCTCAGGGAGGTCTACGTGGAGGTGCCGAACGTGCACTGGGACGACATAGGGGACCTGAAGGAGGCCAAGCAGGAGCTCATGGAGAACGTCGTCTGGCCCCTGAAGCACGGCGAGCTCTTCGCGCACGTCAAGGCCGAGCCGGCCAAGGGCATACTGCTCTACGGGCCCCCCGGCACCGGCAAGACGCTGCTCGCGAAGGCGGTGGCCACCGAGAGCGAGGCGAACTTCATAAGCGTGCGCGGGCCCGAGCTGCTGAGCAAGTGGGTGGGCGAGAGCGAGAGGGCGGTCAGGGAGGTCTTCCGCAAGGCCAGGCAGGCCGCCCCCTGCGTGGTGTTCTTCGACGAGATAGACGCGCTGGCGCCTGCCAGGGGGTTCTCCGCCGACTCGATGGTGACTGAGAGGGTGGTGAGCCAGCTGCTCACGGAGCTGGACGGGATACTTGAGACGAAGGGCGTGGTGGTCCTGGCCGCCACGAACAGGCCGGACATCATCGACCCGGCGCTCCTCAGGGCCGGGAGGTTCGACGTGTTCGTGTACGTGCCGCTGCCCGACGAGGCCGCGCGTAAGGAGATCTTCAGAATACACCTGAGGGGGAAGCCGCTGGCCGATGACGTGAACCTGGACGAGCTGGCGAGGAGGACGGAGGGCTACAGCGGCGCCGACATAGCTAACGCGTGCCGCGCGGCTTCCATAGCGGCGATAAGGGATCACCTGGAGAAGTACCCGAAGGAGGAGGACGCGAAGGCCCACAAGGACGAGCTGAAGATAACCATGGCCCACCTGCTCGAAGCCCTGAGGAAGGCGAGGCCGCTGCCAAAGGAGGTAGTCGACTGGTACAAGAGCGTGGCCGAGAGGTTCCGGTCCTCCTGAGCGCTCCGGGGCGTTCGAGCGAGCCCTTATTTCCCCGGGGATCGGAAGCCGAACGGGCCCGTGGCCTAGCTTGGACAGGGCACTGGCCTCCGGAGCCAGGGGTCCCGGGTTCGAGTCCCGGCGGGCCCGCCACACGCGTGGGGCTTTACATGAACTTGCTAATTTCAGGGGGTTTCAGAACCCCCCTCGGGGAGTTCCCGCCGGCGCGTGGCGCTTGGAGGCATAGGTGAGCTACCCCGCCCTCCAGGGTGAGGCTTCCTGCTTCACTGCCCCACATTGCCCGCGGCCGAGTGCCGCGGGCAGGGGGCGGAGCTCCACAGGCGCCGCGGGTGGCTCCCACCCTGCCCTCCTCAGCATGTTGAGGGACGCGTTGTAATCCCTGTCGGCCCTCCAGCCGCAGGCCGGGCACTCGAAGGCCCTGTCGCCCAGCGTCAGATCACGGTTCACGAATCCGCACCTGGCGCACGTCCTCGAGGAGTCCCTCGGGTCGACGAGCGCGAACTCCTTCCCGTCTCAGGTCGCCTGGACGGGAAATAACACTCGCCCTTTAGGGCGGGGAGGAGGCCAGATAATATAAATCTGGATAAATCTGGACGGGGGACCGAGTGGGGCGTGAATCGCGGGGACGTGCTCCCTTGGATCGCAGTGGCGCTGGGCGGCGCCGCCGTGGGGCTCCTCGGATCGCTGATATTCCGGGCGCTCTACGTCCTATGGAGGATAGTCGAAGCCGGATACTCCAGGAGCCCATCGGCCGCCGTCACGTTCCCGCTGCTCGGGCTGCTGGCCTCATTCCTCCTCGTCGACACGTTCGCAGTAAACAAATCGACCGGCAGCGCGACCGGCATCGTGCTAGCCGAGTACAACACGCGCGGGATCCCATCGCTCAGGGACTCGGTGATCAGGGCCTTCGCCAGCGTGGCTACTGTAGGCTTCGGCGGCGCCGCAGGCCCCGAGGGCGTCGGCATACTCCTGGGGCCAGGCATAATGCGGTCCGCGGCTCGCGCGTTCGGCGCGAAGGTCCGCCACGGCCGCCTGACGCTGGCCGGCGCGGCCGCCGGCCTCGCGGGCGTCCTGAAGACCCCAGCGACCGCCATACTGTACGCGCTCGAGGTGCCCGTCGCGAGGGGCCTGGAGAAGGAGCCATTCCTAGAGATCTCGCTGGCCGCCACGGCCTCCTACGCTGTCTCCGCAGCCATCACCGGCCCCGCGCCCCTGTTCGCCGTACAGCTGCAGCCGATCACCGGCCCCGCGCCCCTCATATGGAGCGCGATCCTGGGGGTGATAGCGGGCGCATACTCCATCGGGTTCTCCAAGCTCTACGGATACGCTGGCAGGGCGTCCTCCGCGCTGAGGGCCCGCGGAGGATTCGCCCTCACGGTGCTCACGGGCGGCGCGGCCATCGGGCTGCTCGGGCTCCTGTCCCGCCAGTCCATAGGCCCGGGATTCGACCTCATGGACGACGTCGTCCTCGGCATGATGGCGGCCGGATCGCTGGCGCTCCTCCTGGCCCTCAGGAGCCTGACCACGGTCGCGACGCTCAGCTTCGGCGGCGTCGGAGGGCTATTCACGCCAGTGGTCCTGAACGGCGCGCTGCTGGGCGCGCTCTTCGCGGAGCTGCTGGGCCTGAGGCCCATCTCCTTCTATGCCCTCATCGGCGCGGCCGCAGTCCTGGCGGGCACTTACAAAATCCTGCTGGCGCCGGCCGCGATGATGGTCGAGCTATCGGGGGTCGGCTTCATGATACCCGCGTTGCTGGCCTCCGCCGTGAGCTACGCGATCTCCCTGCCCGTGACGCTCTTCAGGTTCCAGCTCACCGGGTCGGCGATGGAGGAAGCGCTCCTGAGGAGCGTCTACTCGAGGGTCAAGGGAAGCAGGCTGATCTCGGATCTCAGGGTATCCGACGTGATGGACAGGAACCCCCGCCGCATAGGGCTCACGGACTCGCTGAGGGCGGCACTCGACGCGATGGTGGCCGAGGGGCTGAGGGAGCTGCCGGTCGTCGACCCCGAGGGCAGGCTCGTCGGTCGGCTGGCGGTGGAGGACGTATCCTGGCTAGGCGAGAGGCGCCTGGACGCGCAGGTCTCCTCAGCGCCCCTGTCCAGCGCCGAGTCCATCAGGCCCGACACCCCTCTCGCCGAGGCAATTGAGCGCATGCTGGGCTCTGGGCTCAGCGTGCTCTACGTCGTGGACGAGAGGGGGATCCTAGTCGGGACGGTCGAAGAGATGGACGTGGTCCGCGCGCTAATACGCCACACATGATACGCGCCGGGCTGGCGCTCATCGAGGGTCGGATGGAGTGCCCATATCGGATTTAGGCTCATCGATGGTCGGCTTAAGGTAACGGAGCCGTCGGCTGTGCGAAAACGGTTAAATTTACCCGAGCCCTCGAGGATCGCAGCCCGGTCGTCTAGCGGCCAAGGATGCTGGGCTCTGGATCGCGAGCTCAGAGGGCTGGATGGGCCGCGAGGCGAACCCCAGCGACGGGAGTTCGAATCTCCCCCGGGCTACCATCCCGCTCGCCCCCTGTGGCGGCGCCTGAGCGCCCATCCCCCAATGAGCCCGCCGACGGAGCTTATGACGGTATCCACCACGTACGCGTAGTAGAACTCGAACGCCGCCGCCACAGGTCCCTTACCGACAACCATCACCGTGAGCAAGGTCGCGTAGATCATTCCGGCCGCCAGGGACGCGAGGAAGCCCCTCGCGGCGTTCCCCTCCAAGGCACCCGATGCCAGGCCGGCCGCGAGAGCCCCGGCCGGGTACCGGGCCAGGGCGAGGAGGAGCGCGAGACCCAGGGCGATCGCGGCAGGATCCCTGACCCTCAACGCGCGCTGAAGCTACCCCGAGTAGATAAGTTATGTGTTCAAACAAAATTATGGAATCGGCCGCTCGGCCGGCGGCCGCGGCGATGGTCGCTGTCGCGTTGGGCGCGGGCATCGTCACCGCAGTTCTGACCCCCTCCCCGTCCTTCAGGGCGGGGCAGCTCGCCGGCAATGCCGCCCTCGACTTTAAGAGCGCGCCGCGACGATCCGCGGGCGTTGGCCAAATGGCTCTACTCGTGGCTGCTGGTGGGCGCCGTGTCCTACGCCCTCGGGATGCTGGCCCCACTGTTGATACTGGAGCTGGGCGGGACCGTGTTGGAAGTCAGCCTGGCATCCCTCACATATTACGCGTCGCTGACGGCCGGCAGCATAATCTGGGGCTGGGCCGCCGACGTCGTGCCCAGGCGCAGGCCCCCGGTCATAGCGAGCGCGGCCGGCCTGGCGCTGACGCCCACCGCGATGGCGCTCAGCGGCTCAATACCGGGCATCATAGCCTGGTACGCGGTCGGGGCGTTCCTCTACGCGGCTCTCGTGGTCTACCTGAACCTGCTGGTCGTCGAGACCACCGACAGGGGGCAGTGGAGCGAGAACGCCAGGAGGGGGTTCATCTACCTGGTTACGGGGAGCGCCGTCGGGACGGCCCTCGGGCTCCCATCGGTGGCGCTGTCCGGGGCCCTGCCCGGGCTCCTGCGCTACGCGGAGCTCTCGACGGCGGCCGGCGCCGCGGGGGCGGCCATACTATACGCGTTCGTCCGCGAGCCGCCCATGACCCTCGAGAGGAGGGCGCTGCTCAGCTTTCCGAACGTCTTCATCTCCAGGCTGACGTCCCTCCCGCTGATATTCCTCAGCGTGCCGAGGCTCTTCGACCTCAAGGCGCTGGGGAAGAGGATAAGGAGGATCCCCGGATCCGAGCTGAGCGTCCTCACGCTGGCGAACGCGCTCTTCAGCGCGTCAGCCCAGATGTTCTTCACAGTCTACATACCCTATGAGGAGTCCGTGGGGCTCAGCGAGGCCCAGGTGCTAATATCCTTCCTGTACATGTCGACGGTGAACGCGCTCGCCGCCGCGCTACTGGCGGACGAGCTCAGGAGGCCGAGCTACAGGCTGGCGTCCAGGGGGATGGGGATCAGGGCCCTGGGGATGCTAGCGGCCGCCGCCTTCTCCACGTTCACGGTGGGCCCCGACGCGCTGTACGCGAGCATGCTCTCATTCACATTCATAGCGTTCGCGTACACGATAATAACTGTGACTATGAACGCCCTCCTGTACGCGAGCATGGTGCCGGGCACGAGGGGGAGGAGCCTCGGGGCCTACAGCACCGCGGGGAGCCTGTCGTTCATGATCGGGTCCTTAATCTCGGGGCTCATAGTCCGCTCCTTCGGGTACCAGCTGGACTTCTTCGCGAGCGCCGCCACCGTCATGGTAGCCGCGGCGGTCGTGGAGCTCTATTACGGCTCCTCCGGCTCCACCGCGGAGTCCATCGAAGTGTATTAGGGTATTCGCGCGGCGATTCGCCTCCTGTCCCAGCGCCTATATGCATGCGGCTGCGCCCGAGGCGCGAAATCTTTCCATCGCGCCGGACGGCACGCGGAAGGCGCGCATGAGCGCTCTCACGCCGACGACCTCCGCCTACTTTATATAGGAGGATCATGGGGGAATCGCGCGGTGGTGCGCATTTGTGTCATTCGGCGCGCGCTCAATGGTGCTCAGCTCATCGCTTGAGCTCATTGAGGCGCTGCACCCCACGCCACTCGTGAAGCTCCCCAAGATCTCAGAGTACCACGTTGGCATCTGGGCCAAGCTGGAGTTCTTCAACCCGTTCAGCCGCAGCATAAAGGACAGGGCCGCCATCTCCATGCTCTCGGGGGCTATGAGGAGGACGGGGGCCACCCGCTTCTACGAGGCCACCTCGGGCAACCTCGGCGTGGCTCTGGCGGCCCTCGCGGCCGCGCATGGGGTCAGGTTCAGGGCGTACGTCCCGAGGTCCGCGGCGGGCGCCGCGGTGAGCCTCATGAGGATCCTGGGCGCGGAGGTGGTCGTGGGCGACTCCGAAGGCGTGGACGACGGCCTCGTGGAGGCCGCCAGGAGGGATGCGGAGAGGGACGGCGCGGTCTTCCTGGATCAATACCACAATGAGGACAATCCCAGGGGGCAGGGCACGCTGGCGGCCGAGCTGCGCGAGCAGTTCCGCGCGGCCGGCCTCAGGCCCGTGGCGGTCGTCTCGGGCACGGGGAGCCTTGGGCACCTGACCGCACTGGGCGAGCTGCGCGATGAGCTGGGGTTCTCGCTGGTCGCGGCGAGGCCGGCGGAGGGGGAGAGGATACCCGGCCTCAGGAGGGACTGGAAGAGGAGGATGGTCGCTGACTTGGTCGTGGACGTCACCCTGAGGGAATCCATCGAGGCGGCGCTCAGGGTAGCCAGGATGGAGGGGCTGGCCGTCGGGGTCAGCTCCGGCGCCGCGCTGGTGGCGGCCGAGGCGGCCGCTGAGGATCTGGGGCCCGGCGACTACGTGGTCATATTCCCCGACGACGCCCTGAAGTACATAGACCTGTATGAGGCGCACTTGTCTCCTACAAGCACCCCACTATCCTTAAGAAATTATCTTAAGGATTAATCGTCGCACTCCGCGGGGGATAGGCTCAGCCCGGGGGATCGCTCTATGGATGGGCCCCCGGGCGCGGAGAGGGCTCTCAGCAGCGATTTCGCTATCGTGAGCCTCTGCACGTCGTTCGCCCCCTCGTAGATGGTCGTTATCATCGCGTCCCTCAGATACCTCTCGACGAGCGCATCCCTGTCGACCCCGGTCCCTCCGTGTATCGTTATCGCGTCCCTCGCCACCCTCACGGCCACCTCCGTTGCGTAGTACTTGGCTATCGATGCCGCGAGGACGAAGTTGGGATTGCGGGACTCGGCCATTCCCGCTGCCCAGTACGTGAGGAGCCTCGCCGCGCTGACCTCCCCCAGCATCTCGGCCAGGCGGAAGGACACCCCCTCGAAGTGCGCTATCGGCTTTCCGAACGCCTGCCGCTGGACCGAGTAGCTGAGCGCCGCCTCGAGCGCGCCCTGCGCTATGCCCACCGCCTGGGCCGCCACTAGGATCCTGGAGTAGTCATAGGTGGTCACGACGACCTTGAACCCCTCCCCCACCCTGCCCACGACGCTCGAGTCGGAGACCTCGACGTTCTCCAGTATCACCTCGTGGGGGCGCTCGCCCATGAGGCCCATCACATCGATCCTCCGCCCCACGCTCAGCCCCGGGGCGTCCCTCTCCACTATGAACGTCGTCAGGCCCCACCACCTCCTCCCGGGCTCCGGGGGCGAAGTCCTAGCGGACACTATGAAGAAGCGGGCGCGATCCGCGCTGGATATGAACATCTTCCTCCCATTTATCACCCAGCCCGAGCCCGACCTCTCGGCCCTCGTGGATATGCCCGCCACATCGCTCCCGGCGCCCGGCTCCGTGTTCGCGTGCGCGGCGAAGGCCTCGCCGGACGCTATTGGGGGCAGGTACCTCCTGCGCTGCTCCTCGGTCCCGAAGAGCATCAGGGGATCCACGAACAGCCTGTTGACCAGCAGGACCGTGGCGAACGCCGGCAGGACCCTGGATATCTCCTCCGACATCAGCGCTAGCTCCTTGAATCCGCCGCCCTGGCCCCCGTAATCCTGGGGGATGCCCACTCCCGTGAGGCCGAGGGACGCCGCGGCTTCCAGGAGGTCCCTAGGCAGGGAGTCCGCCACCTCGACCTCCCGCACGCGCGGCCTCAGGGACTCCTCAGCGAACCTCTCGACGGTCCTGCGGAACACCTCCTGCTCCTCGGTGAACTCGACCCTGAAGTCCCCGGGCCCGAAGGGGAAGGATCCCATAGCGGGAAGTGGGAAGGGGCGCTATTTAATTCGAGTGGGGGTCGGGCGAGGCCGCCCGGGCCGGGCGGCACCAATCAATTATTATGGAGAGGCACTACGGCTTCAGCGTGGACCTCGGGGATCTCTTGGCGCTAGTGGAGGCAGATCCGTTCCTGAGGCTCCTCGGCGTTAGGGTGGAGTCGCCCGGCCCGGGGCTCTGCGAGGCCAGAGCCGAGTTCAGGGAGGAGCTGACCAGGTTCGGCGGGACGATGAACGGGGGCGCCGTGGCGGCCCTGATGGACGCGGCCGGGGGATGCGCCGCCCTCACGCGCGAGCTTGGGCGCAATGAGGTCACCGTGGACCTCTTCATCTCGTACCTGAGGCCCGTGTCGTCGGGCCCTGTCCGCGCCCGCGCCAGGGTCACCAAGTGGGGCAGGACCCTGGCCTTCGTCGAGCTGGAGCTGTTGGATGGCTCCGGGAGGGCGTGCGCGGAGGGCAGGGGCACCTACATGTACCTTGACATTAAACGGTGAGACTCGCCTTCAGGGCGGGGAGGGGGTCATAGGATCCGATCGGCTAGATCCTCGCGGCCGAGTCGCCCAGGATCCTCCTGGCCAGGGAGACCAGGTCGGCCTCGCGGCCCCCCAGTATGGACGACAGCGCGGCGGCGTCCCTGTACAGCCTCTCTATGCCAACGTCCTCGAAGTACCCGTAGCCGCCGTGCACCTGTATGGACATCCGGGAGGCCCTCCTCGCCAGGTCGAGCGCCAGCAGCTTGGCCGCGACGGGATCCGGGGACTCCGAGTACACATAAGATTCCACGGCGCGCAGCTGCGCGTGCGCCTCGGCCACGTAGAAGGCTATCGGCTGGAACTCCGCCAGCTTCGAGTTGAAAGCCTCCCTGTCCTTGGCGTACTGGGCGGCCGCCTCGACCGCCCGCTCCGCTATCCCGAGCGCCATCGCGGCCACCCCGAGGGACGCCTCCTCCATCAGGCCCCGCAGCGCGTCGACGGCGCGGGGCGCCGGCAGGACATCGGCGTCGCCGCCGTAGCGGACCCTGCCGAACGCGACCCCCCTGAGCCCAACCAGCCTGTACTCCTCGAGGACCTCCCCGGGGCCGGAGAGCGCCAGGCGATCGGAGGCGCGGACCAGCACCAGGTGGTGCGCGGCGCGGGGCAGCGGGACGAAGTCCGCCTCGCCCTCGAGCCTGGAGGACTGCATTGAGAGGGGGTTCCCCGGCTCCCTGAACAGGTCCTGGGCGAGGGTCCCGGCCGACCTACCGGAGGCCACCTCCTCGACCAGCGGGCGGGCCTGCTCGGGCGCCCCGAGCCTGATTATGGGGGCTATGAAGAGCGAGTTCTGGACGAACACGTAGTATGCGAGGGAGGTCGAGCACTTGGAGAGGGCCTGGAGGAGGACCGAGTAGGACCTGGCGTCCAGCCCGGAGCCGCCCAGCTCCGGAGGGGCCAGCGCGCCCAGGAATCCGAGCTCGGCCGCGCGCCCCAGCAAGGGGCCGGGCACCCCCTCCCTCTCTATCCTCAGGCGCGCTCCCTCCACCTCGGACTCGCAGAACTCCGTCGCCAAGCGCCTCAGCAGCAGCTCCTCGTCCCTCAGGGTCATGAACCGGACCTCCTCGTGAGCTGCCTGTAGATGACCAGCTTCTCTATCTCGCTCGTCCCCTCCCAGATCTCGGTTATCTTCGCGTCCCTGTACAGCTTCTCCGCCCTGCCCCTCAGCCCCTCCTCCCCCATGGCGGCGATGACGCCCTGCGCCACCTCGTTGGCCACCTCGGCCGCGTAGTACTTGGCCATGCTGGTGAGCGCGGGATCCGGCCTGAACTGGAAGATCAGGGACGCGGCCCTGTAGGTGAGGAGCCTGGCCGCCTCCACCTTCGTGATCCCCTCCGCCAGGACGAACTGGGCGCCCTCGGGGGGAGGCCGGGACCCGTACCTGCGGGAGAGGTACTCCGAGTACAGGTCGAGGAGCCCCTGCGCCGTCCCCACGGCCTGGGCCGCCACGTAGACCCGGCTTATGTTGAAGAATGTCATTATATAATAAAAGCCCTTCCCCTCCTCGCCGACCAGGTTCTCCTCGGGCACCCTGACGCCCTCGAACCTCACCTCCGCGGTGTCGGTGGCCCTCATGCCGAGCTTCCCCCTGAGCTTGGTCGCCGTCACGCCCGGCCACCTCCTCTCCACTATCGCCACGCTGAGGCCGCGGTGCCTCTTCTCGGGGGAATCGGGGGGCGAGGTCCTGGCCAGCACGTAGTAGAAGTCGGCTACGGTCCCGTTGGTTATGAACATCTTCTCCCCGTTCAGCACGTAGCCGCCGGGCACCCTCTCCATCGTGGACCTCGCGCCCGCGACGTCGCTCCCCCCGGTGGGCTCCGTCACGGCGACCGCGCTTATCATCTCCCCCCTCATGACCGGCGCCAGGTACCTCTCCCTCTGCGCGTCGGAGCCGAAGAGCATCAGGATCTCGGAGCCGAACATCGACGCTATTGCTGAGAGGCCGAGGCCGGGGTCCACCCTGCAGAACTCCTCCATCGCTATCAGGACCTTCCAGGGGTCGGACATGTCCAGGAGCCCGGAGGAGAACGCCCTCCTCCGCACCTCATCGGGGTACTCCTCGGTCTCATCGTGCCTGCGCGAGACCTCATCGGTGAACTCCCTGAGGGCGAACTCCCTGGCGCGGGCGCGGACCTCTTCGTATCCCTCGGGAAGGGACATTCGCGTCGCCTCGCTCGGCCGCCTCCAGGACCATCGCGTATCCCTGGCCTCCCCCCACGCAGAGGGTGGCCACGCCGTACCTCCCGTGCCTCTCCCTGAGGATCCTCGCCAGGGTCCCGACTATCCTGGCGCCCGTGGCCCCCAGCGGGTGGCCTATCGCTATGGCCCCCCCGTGGACGTTCACCCTCTCGGGGTCTATCCCCAGCTCCCTGATCGCGTAGAGCGTGACGACGGCGAACGCCTCGTTTATCTCCCAGAAGTCTATGTCCTCCACGCCGAGGCCCGCGCGCTCGAGCGCCCTCTTGCTTGCCGGGACGGGCCCCTTCCCCATCAGGTACGGCTCGACGCCGGCCCACCCCACGGCCCTTATCCTGGCCAGCGGCCTCAGGCCGTACTTGCTGATCGCGCGCTCGGACGCGAGCATCAGGAGGGACGCCCCCGCGTTGAGGGGTGAGGAGTTGCCCGCGGTTATCACGCCATCGGGCCTGAATGCCGGGGGGAGCGACCTTATCTGCTCGATCGTGGTGTCCGGCCTTATGCTCTGATCCGCGTCCACCGTGATCCTCCTGCCCTGATGCTCGACCTCGATGGGCATTATCTCGCCGCGGAACCAGCCGTCCGAGAGCGACCTGGCCGCGAGCATGTGGCTCCTGAGCGACCACTCGTCCATCTCGTCCTTGGATATGCCGCTAACCCTCGCGAGCTCCTCGGCGGTCAGGCCCATCGAGTATCCTATGTTCATCCTGTACTTGGCGTACTCGGGCCTCAGGAGCAGCTTGTAGTTGGCCTCGACGTGCGGGTTGTCCGACATCGGCACGTGGGTCATGTGCTCCATGCCGCCGGCGAGGACCAGCTCGGAGTTCCCCGTCGCTATCTCCATATAGCCGATGGACGCGGCGTTCATGGAGGAGGCGCAGGCCCTGTCCACCGCCAACCCCGGGACCTCCCAGGGAAGCCCGGCCAGCAGTATGGGGTGCCTGCCGCCGTAGAGCCAGTTCTCGCCGGCCTGAAGGGCGCACCCGGTTATCACGTCCCCTATGTCCAGCGGGTCTATCCCGTTCCTCCTCACCATGTCCGCTATGAGCATCCCCAGGGCCTCGTCCATCCTGAGGGAGTTGAACACGTCCTTCTCCGGCTCCTTCGGCCTGGACCTCGAGAACGCCGTCCTGCGGAAGTCGACTATGTAGACGTCCCTCCCGGCGCCGGCGCCCGTCCCCGTCCGGGTCACCTCCCCCTGAAGACCGGCTTCCTCTTGCCCAGGAGGGCCGAGACCCCCTCCTTCATGTCCTGGGTGCTGAACAGGATGCCGAAGGCCGCGGACTCCATTTCCAGCCCCACGTCCTCCGGGACCTCCGAGGCCTTGTTGACGAGCATCTTGGCGAACCTCGCGGCTACCGGCGCGGAGGTCGTCGCGATCGAGTTCGCGTAGCTGATCGCCTCGCCGTCCGGGTCGCCCCCCAGGAGCGACGCCACGAGCCCGATCTCGTGCGCCTCCTTCCCTGTTATCCTCCTCCCCGTCAGTATCATCTCCATGGCCCTGGACATCCCTATGAGCCTGGGGAGCCTCTGGGTGCCTCCCCAGCCCGGCAGTATCCCCAGTGTCACCTCGGGGAACCCGAGGACGGCGTCCGGCGTGGAGAGCCTTATGTCGCAGGCCAGCGCGAGCTCCAGCCCCCCTCCGAGCGCGTATCCCTTTATCTCGGCCACGGTGACCTTCGGCAGCTCGACTATCTTCCGGAATACCCTCTCGCCCTTCCTAGAGAACTCGGAGAACTGCACCGGGTCCGCGACGAACGTGCTGAGGTCCGCGCCCGCGGAGAGGACGCCGCCCTCGCCGGTTACCAGGACCACGAAGACCTCGGGGTCGTCCCTCACCCTGTCCAGGACGGAACCGAGCTCATCCAGGAGCTCGGGGTTTATCAGGTTCAGCTTGGGCCTGTTGAGCGCTATCCTGAGGACCCTATCGCCCGCCCTGGACACCCTCAGGTACTTGTACTCGCCGTAGGGGGAGGTGCCGGAGGGCTGCGCCGGCGGCGCCTGGGCCTGGGCCGGCGCGGGGGCCCGCTGGGCCGGGGAGGGGGCGAGCCTGCCCTCCACGGCGTCCCTGAGCCTCCCCTCGGCTATGGACCTGGCGGGGGCGAACACGCCGCAGTCGAACTCCCTGGCCAGGGCCTCCAGCCTCTCGCGCGCCTCGGAGCTCGTGACGCTCTTGGCGACGCTTATGGGGCCGAACGGCCTGTTGAGGCCCAGCTTCACGGCGGTCTCTATGTCGTCCGGCGACGCGACGCCCTCCTCCAGGAGCTTGACCGCCTCGTTGACCTCCAGCAGCATCACGTCCATCAGGCTCACCTTGTCGGTCTGCCTGCTCAGGTCGATCTTGGCCTTCCCTCCGCTCCACTCGTAGAACCCCCTCCCGGACTTCATGCCCAGTTGCCCCCTCGAGACGAGCTCGCCTATGGTCCTGCACTTGCCGTAGTCCCTGGAGAGCCTGGACGCGAAGTACTGCAGGATGTCGTGGACGACGTCCAGGCCCACGTAGTCCATGAGCTCGTACGGGCCCATGGGCAGCCCCTGGGACCTGAAGAATGCGTCCACCTCCTGGGGCGCCGCCACCCCCCTGTCGGCCAGCAGGCAGAAGTAGAGGAGCTCGGGCCCCTCTATCCTGTTGACCACGAATCCCACGCTGTCCTTGACCCTCACCGGGACCTTCCCGGCGGCCCTCAGGAACTCCATCACCGAGTTCACGGCGGCCTCGGAGGTCTCCGGCCCCACTACCACCTCCACCAGCTTCATGACCGCGGGCGGATTGAAGAAGTGGGTGCCCAGGAAGCGGTCCCTCCTCGACAGGAACTGGGCGAGCTCGGATATCAGTATGCCCGAGGTGTTGGTCCCGATGATCGCCTCGGGGGGGAGCGCCGCCTCCAGCTCCCTCAGGACCTGGGACTTCACGTCCAGCCTCTCAGGGACCGCCTCTATCGCCAGGTCGGCGCCCCGGGCCCCCTCGGCTATGGAGGTGTGGGTCGATATCCTCGATATTATCTGATCCACCTGCCCCGGCCCAATCCTCCCCCTGGAGGCCAGGCGCCTCAGGCTGTCGGCTATCCTGGCCATCGCCCGGTCCAGTATCTCCTGCTTCACGTCGACCAGCGAGACTCTCAGCCCGGCGAGCGCCAGGACCTCGGCTATACCGTGGCCCATCTCGCCGGCGCCGACCACGACCGCGCGCTCGAACCTCGCCAGGGGGCGCTCACCTCAGCTTCTTCAGCAGGTTGACGAGCCCCTGCACTGACATCAGGTCGCCCGAGACCTTGACCTTCCCCATCATGAACGACCTGACGGCGTCCGCCCTCCCCGTTATTATATCGGAGAGGACGGAGTCTGATGCTCTGATGATGGCGCTGGGGGACTGCGCGGAGCCCCTCGACAGCGCGGGGGATCCGTCGGCGCCTATGGAGAGGTTGAAGGAGTCCCCCTCATCGGTGGAGAACTGGAAGGTCTTCCCCGAGAACTTGCGAAATTCCTGAATGACATCGGGCTTCCCCTTGGCCTTGTTCAGCAGCTCATTGAGCGAATCGAAAGAAGACATTGTGGAATGGGGGGCCTCCCGACTAAAAAGTATTTCCCGGGGGGCCTATTCGCCGCCCCCCGCGCCCAGCCTCCTCCTGAGCTCCTTCTTGTCCACCTTGTTCGTGCTCGTCCTCGGCATCTCGTCGATGAATATTATCTGGTCGGGGATCCACCACTTCTGTATCCTCCCCGCGTCAACGTGCCTCTGGAGGTTGGCGATTATGTCGGACTCGGAGACCTGCCCCCTCCTGACGACGAACGCGACCGGCCTCTCGCCCCACTTGGGGTCAGGCCTGCCCACTATGGCGACCTCCCCGACACCCGACACCTCGCTGATCAGGTTCTCCACGACCAGGGTGGGTATGAACTCGCCGCCGCTCTTTATCGCGTCCCTCTCCCTGTCCACTATGTGTATGTAGCCCATGGGGTCCACGACCGCGAGGTCGCCTGTGTGGAGCCACCCGTCCCTCCAGAGCTCCCTAGTCCTCTCGGGGTCCATGTAGTAGCCGGACGTGAGCCACGGGGCCCTCGCGACTATCTCGCCCACGGTCGCGCCATCGTGCGGCACGTCCCTCCCGTCGGGCCCCACGACGCGCACGTGTGCCATGGGTATCGGGACGCCCGTGCTGATCATCTGGTCGAACACCTCGTCGTAGCTCTTCCCCCTGGTCGCCTCGTTCTTGACCGCTATCGTGAGCACAGGGCACGTCTCCGAGAGCCCGTATCCCCCTATCACCGTTATCCCGTACTTCCTGGCCATCGTGGCCAGGCCCCTGGGGGTGGCGGCGCCGCCCAGGACCACCTTCCACCTCCTGAGCGCGTCCGCGTACTCCTCAACCCTGGGGTGCGTGAGTATCATGTAGAGGATCGAGGGGACCATCGTGGAGAACGTGACCCCCTCGCGCCCGATGAGCTCCAGTATCCTCCCCCAGTCGTACCTCCCCGGGAGCACGTACTTGCTCCCCATGAGTATCGAGACGTAGGGTATGCCCCACGAGTGGACGTGGAACATGGGGACGAGGGACATTACAACGTCGTCCTCCGTGAGCGAGAGGGGCTCCATCCTGGTCTCCGCGACCAGCGCGAGGGTGTGCATCACGAGGTTCCTCTGGGTGAAGGTGACCCCCTTGGGCATCCCGGTGGTGCCCGACGTGTAGAAGATCGTCGCCCACGTGTCCTCGTCGAGGTCGGGGGGATCGCACTCCGGCCCCTTGGCCAGGTCCTCGTAGTTGTACGCCGGGCTCAGCTTGGTCTCGGGCATCCTCCCGGAGTCCGACGCTACTATCCACCCCTTCACGAAGTCGAAGAGGGAGGCGTAGTTCTCCACGAGGGGAACGAACTCGTCCCTGATGACCACGTACTTATCGCCGGCGTGGGCCATCGTCATGTAGATGAGCTCCGGGGGGTAGCGGATGTTGACGGTGTGCAGGACGGCGCCGTACATCGGCACAGCGAAGTAGAGCTCCATGTAGGCCATGGTGTCCCAGTCCAGGACCCCGACGACGTCCCCCCGCTGGACCCCGATCCCCCCCAGGCCGCCGCAGACCCTCCTGACCCTCGAGAAGAACTCGCGGTACTTCACCCTCCTGTCCAAGTACACTATCTCCTTGTCCCCGAAGAGCTCCTCGGGCGTGCGGAAGACGTTCCTGAAGTTCAGATTGTACTTGTAGGGCGCGCCATCCGCGATGTTCGCCGGCATCTCACATAAATAGGGGACATAGTTCTATATAAACGCGCCGATCCCCCTTGCAACAATTTTGGCGCTCGTGAGCTCTCCGCGGGCTCGGGCGCTGCCGTTAAGCCTCCGAGGGCCGAGGGGCGGCGGGGCCACGTCCAGGGGCCTGGGCCTCACCGAGGCCCTCGGGAGGAATCCCGGGGGAGTGGGGCGGGCCACCGGCGATGGGGACGGCGGGGCCCACGAGGTGTCGATCCCCCGGGGCACCACCGATCTCCTCGGGAGGAATGGGGGCGGGCGGGGCCCGCTCAACGCGCGATCGCCTCGCGATTCAGGCAGGCGATCCTGGTCCCGTGGGGGCCGCGGAGGAGGAAGTATTCCCTGAGCCCGTAGAATTGGCGGGCGCCGGCGGGGCCGCCGAGGAGCTCCGCGAGCCCGAGGGTGCGATCCCCCAGGCGCACCGTGGATCCCCGCAGCTCCCCGGACTCGCAGGGCGCGGGGGGCGCGAGGCCCCCGACGAGGCCGAAGTACGTCGAGGCGGGATCCTCGAGCCCCTCTAGGTAGTCGCGCAGCACGTTGAACTCCGGCCCGTAGCGCGCGAACAGCATCAGGGAGTCTATGAGGAGGCTCAGCGCCCCGCCGGGCGAGCGGCAGGCCCCGGCGTCCAGGAACCTGCGCAGGAGCCCGTGGCGGGCCGAGGGCCCGAATGAGTTCCAGAGCATCGCGGAGTCGTACTCCGGGTACCCCACGACGCGGACCCCGGGCGCCCAGAGGCGGGCCGATAGCCCCAGCCGGCCCGCGACCGGCTCCAGGCTCGGGTACGCCGCGCTCAGCAGCCCCTCCCAGTTCTTCCTCAGCGACCAGGCGAAGAAGGCCACGGGATTGCGGGCGGGCGAGAGGTTGAGGTACGCCTCCATGAACCCGGCGAGCGCCCCCAGGAACCCCTCCGGATCCCGGGGCACATCGACGTCAACCGGCCCGGCCGCGCCCGGGAGGATGCACCTGTCGATTGCCTCGGCCACCGATGACACAAAGCCGATGAAGGGGGTCCACCTGAACGACAGGCGGCTCGCGGGAGCGGAGCCCGAGCGGAGCTCCGCCAGATAGCCGTCGACGTCGTAGCTGAGGCCGAGGAGCTCCGAGTGGAGCCTGTGGGAGCCCGATGGGGCATCGGAGCCCGATGGGAGGAGCCCGCCCACGACCGCGCCGCCCAGCGGCCCCCGGGCCGCCTCCGCCACGTAGGAGCCGTCGAGCTCGCGCCTCAGCAGCTCGAGGTAGCCGAGGATCCTCCCGGCGGCCGCGCGGAGCGGCGCCACGTATTCGCGCAGGAAGTCCGACCAGGCGCGCTCGTCCGGCGCGAGCACGGGGCCGCGCGGGCGGGCAGCGAAATAAGCTTAAGGCGGGGTCGAGCGGCGCCGGGCTATCGGGCGAAGTCCGTGAGGCGCGCCTGCCTCTCCCTGCTCACCAGGCGGTCGAGAGTCATCGAGGCGGAGGGGCCGCACAGGGCCTCGATGGACTCCGCGAGGGAGCGCAGGGCCTCGAGGTCAGGTTCGCCCATGAGGGGCCTTAGCCTCCCGCCGCAGTACGGGCACGAGCCGGACAGCGTGGGCCTCCTGAACCTCCTCCCGCAGGACTCGCACTCGACCTCCGGCGAGGCGTAGAGGCTCGCGAGGTCATCCACCGCGGCCCTGAGCTCGCCGCACACCTCCCTGGGCCCGCCCGCGCCCAGCGACGAGAGCAGCGACACGTTGCGCTCGAGCGCGCGCTCGAGCTCCTGGCGCGGCCCCGCGCCGGGGGCCACGCCGGACTCCACGAACACCATCGACCCCGGGAGCTTGAACTCGCCCGCGCCGCCCGGTGCCGAGCAGTCGACTATGGACGCCGGATAGCCCCAGCCGCACCTCTCGGCCCGGGCGTCCGCGAGTTCCTGCGAGGCGCTCAGCGCGAGATCGAGCGGCAGTATCAGCGAGACGGCCCCGTGGGGGAGGGCGGCGCCCGAGAAGCCGACTGGCGCGTCCAAGAACCCGGATATCCTCGCCACGCGGCCTACCGTGCCCCCCCTGGGGAGCACTATCACCTCCATCCCCTCCAGCTCGCGATAGCTGGACAGCCGGTAGGGCGGCTCGCGGGAGAAGATCCTCCTGGCGACGTCGTCGACGAACCTGCTGACCTCGAAGAGGGTCCTCGCCGCCTTGAAGGGCAGGACCACCGAGCAAGCGTCGAGGCCGCGCGACCCCAGCAGCACCGCCGCCGCGCGCGTGGTGCCGTCGCACTGGACCCTCAGGCCGTACCTGGCGCGGAGCACCCCCTTCAGGAGGTCCTCGTGGGCCCCGCCGGGGAATTCGCGCTCGCCCGCCACCCCCTCTGCCCCCCTGAAGCGGGAGATCTCCCTGGGGAAGCTCACGCGGAACCCCCAGGCGCGCACGGTGGGCGTCCCGCACCTCTCGCAGACCTCGGACTTCGTCGCCGCCCTGCAGGAGGGGCACACCCTGGTGGGCTCCGTCAGGGCGCCGCACGAGGGGCACCTCACGGAGTGCGTGATGGTGCCGCACACGGGGCACACCCTCGCATCGAGCCTGACGTAATCGTCCTCGACCTCCGGGAAGAGCACGTGCGAGCCCACCGAGGGGTTCGCCGCATGGATCCCGGGGATCAGGCGCACCAGGGACAGGCGATCTGACACCGCCCTGAGCGCGGTGTCCCCGCAGTCGAGCGCGATCGCGCCGAGTGACCCGGACCTCCCGGGGCCGAAGCTGGGCCCCGGGAGGTCCCTCATGAACAGGGCGCGGCGCCTCACGGTGTAACCCGAGGCCGTCAGCTCCACCACATCGCCGGATCCCACCAAGTAGTTCAGCGCCTTGGGCAACTCGCTGCTGAAGGCGACAGCACCCTCGATGCCCATGTCGATGCAGGAAGCGGAGAACGCCGAGCCCGGGAGGGATATGCGGATCAGGGGACCGCGGCGAGGCCTCACGGCCTCGCAGAGGAAGGCCGCGATGCCGCGGCCGTCGCGCGGCTCCTCATCGAGCACGAAGCGCATCCCCCTCACCAGGCGGTCGAGCGCGGGGCGGTCGATGGAGCCGCAGGCCAGGAGGAGGCGCCTGGAGAGCTCATCCGCGGCCCCGGGATCGGCGGGGGCATCGAGCCCGAGGGCCCTGACTAGCGCGTTCATGCTGCGCAGAAAGCGCAGGAGGGTGCGCCGGCCGAGCCTGGGGGACCTCCCGGAGGCGCGCACGATGAGCGTTCCGCCGCGCTCCTCGACGCCGGCCAGAGCCACGCGCGGGTGGACCCTGAAGCTCGAGGCTATCGCCATCGCGGAGTAGGCGAACTCCAGAGGGCTCAGGAGGCCGGACGCCGCCCTCCTCAGGAGCTCCTCGATGGCACTCGAGCGCGGCATGCCGACCACGTCCCTCGCGCGGAAGGGCAGGATCTCGGCGCACGAGCCGTGGATCGCCGGCATCAGCGGGGGCGCCGGATCCAGCCTCCTCCTGGCCTCGAGGAGTTCCTCCGGGATCTCCAGGGGCAACTCGGATCTTCCCGCTCTTCGCCGCCGCGAAGATGGACCGGAGGGCGCCCGGCTCCATGGTCTCCAGCGCGGTCCCGAAGACCAGGCCATCGGCGCCCGCCGCCGCCACGGCGGCCGCCGCCTCCGGGGACCTGAGGCCGCCTCCCACCATCAGGAATCCCCCGTGCGCGGACCTGGCGGCGCCGACCTCCCCGGGGTCCACGTGCGCGGCTGCCCCCGATCCCGCCTCCAAGTACAGGAACCTCATGCCCATCATGTAGGCGGCCATCGCGTACATTGCGACGAGCTCCGGCTTCCCCGGCGGGAGCTCGCGCACCCTCCCCACGTGCGAGACGGTCGAGCCGCCGCGGAGGACTAGGTAGCCCGTGGGCAGGGCCTCCAGCCCGTACTTCTTGACGAGGGGGGCGCCCAGGACCTGGGCCCCGATCACGTAGTAGGGATCGTCCGAGTTGAGGAGGGAGATGAAAAGGACCGCGTCCGCCCTGGGCGTCAGCCCGTTCACGTTGCCGGGGAACAGTATCACTGGCGCGTCGGACGCCGACCTGATCTCATCTATCGCGCCGTCGAGCGAGTCCCGGTCCACCAGCGTGGATCCCCCGACCAGGAACGCGTCCACGCCTGATTCGAGGGCGGCGCGGATCGCGCGGGGGCTCTCGCGCCGCGCGGGGTCGATGAGCCCGAAGATTAGGGGACCGCCCCTCCTGGCCTCCCTGAGGCGGTCCTCGACCCTCACTTTATGTCACCCCTGTAGAAGGCGTCGACGAACATGTTGTAGACGTCTATCGGCTCCTTGCGCTGCACGGCCTCGCCGCTCAGCTCCATCCTGAGGCCGCATGCCCCGCACACCACGGTGTAGCTTATGGACTCCCCCTCCTCCTTCCTGATGACCCTCACGGAGTCGCTGCCGCACCTGGGGCACCTGAAGAACTTCGGGAGGGTGCGGCGCACCCTCCTTATCACGCGCCTCCTCTTCCTCCCCAACCCGGCGGCTGCGGGCGCCCGCGGGATATAATCGTGTCGCGCGGGGCCCGGGCCCCGTTGCCTTAAGCCCATCCCTCAGGGTCGCGGCATTCGGCGCGTCCCGCTCAGCCGCGGGGGCAAATAATAATCGCCCACCCCGGTGGGGACCTCTTCGGGTTCCAGGCCCAGACCGGAAGGGGGATCCCCCTTGATCGTATTGAGTCGGTGATGATTACGGGGCTGGCGAAGGGTCCACCTCGGATTTAGATTAGTCGATAGGCTTAAGGTGACGGAGCCGGGGTCCGCCCGGGAACTCTTAATTCCGGCCCCCTCCCGGGGTTCGCCCATGAGGGCCATCGTGGTGGGCTACAGGAGGGGGCTCGGCAAGATAAACCAGGGCGTGTCCCTCGTGAGGGTCCTCGACTGGGACGGGTCGACGGATCTGACCCCCTCCCCGCCCTTCTAGGGCGAGGGTCCCCCGGGGATCCCGGGGCGGGGGTCTCGGCGGTTACGCCCCCTTGACGGGCGCTACTCCACTATGATCCACGAGGAAGGAGAGCGGCCTCCTGAGCGTTGCCGGTATCGAGCCCGCGCCGCGCCTCAGGATGTTCAGGGCCCCATTGAGATCGCTGTGCAACTTATGTCCGAGCGGGCAGGTGACCACGCCCCTCGGGCCCCTCGCCACCTTCGTCCCATGGACCGCGCAGTGATTCGAGGTGTTGTACTCCACGACCTCGTACACGCGGATGCCGTACTCCTGCGCCTTGAGCTCGATCGCGTCCATCAACTTGCGGTAGGTCCAGAGGTTCACCGTGAGCTTGTTTCCCCTCTCCCGCGCTATATCGTGAGGATACCCGAGGTAGATCCTAGACACCCCGAGCTCCCAGAGGCCCCTCACCAGGTGGTTGGCCAGGTTCCAGTACAGGTGCGCCATGCGCCCCACCAGCTTCCGGAACAGCCTCCGCCTCCTCCTGTTCTGCCTCCGGAACTCCTCATCGTCGCCCGCGTTCCTGGCGCTGTCCGCCTCTGACTCTATCTTGGCTATCCTCCTGGTGAGATAGAAGAAGTCCTCCTTCGCCCTCGACCCCCTGTAGAGGAGCCAGGCGCCGCCGCCCGTTACCGCGCTCGCCAAAATGTTGATCCCGAGGTCCACGGCTGCGGCAACGTCGCCCTTCGGCCCCGCGATCCGGATCGATTTCCTCTCCCCGCGGACAATATGCTTGCTCTTCTTTCCCACTTTAGTTTCCTCAACCCCGACCTCCACCGGGATGTAGGCGTACCAGGCCCCCCTCGCCTCGTCATAGCGTACCTCCAGCCTGCCCTGCTTGCCGTGCCACCTCAGCCTGCCCGCGAAATTAATTTCCACGTCGAAGTCCCTCAGGATTAATCTGTGATTCTGCTCGTCCACTACGTATCTGTCCTGCCTGACGACCAGCATGAGCCTCCTCTCCTTGGTCTCCCCGTCCTTCCAGTAACGCGGCGGGCCGACGCGCTTCACGTGGGGCGGCAGCTTCCCTTCCCTCTTCCGCTTCAATAGTGAGAAGAAGGAAGACCAAGCCTCATTGTTCTTCTGCAGGACCGCCTGGGCGTTGACGCCGAGTACACCCTTGTACCTCTCATAGTACTTATCCCACGTTCCCCTCGAGGTCCACTTTCTCCCCGCGGAAGAATTGTTGCCTCCTCTCGTAGTTGACCTCGTTCCAGAGCCTCGCCGAGGTGCTCGCCAGCCTCCTGAGCTCCCTCCCCTGGGAGCCGCTCGGCAGGAGGCGGACCACGTTCGCCCTCCTGCCCGCGTGCTTGACCTCTTGGATGCCCTCCCCCGGCATCGCGGGAGGGATCGGCTCCCGCCCCTCATCTCCGAGAAGTTGACCGGAGGAGAGCATCCGGATGGAAATAGAGTCTTGAATTTAAAGGCTTTCACCCCGCTCTGAAGGGCGAGGTTTGCCGTTTCTAATATCATCGGGTGGGTCGTCGTGGCGAGGGACCGTCACGGGAACGTCTACGAGGGGCGCGTCGTGGCCAGGCATGGGAGGGGGAACGTGTTCAGGGTGCGCTTCGAGCCGCACCTGCCGGGCCAGATGCTGGGGGGACTCGCCGAGGTCAGGGCCCCGGCGCAGCCCCCAGCTCAGGCTGCCTCCTGAGCCCTATGTACTCGTAGGCATCGATCGCGGAGTCGAAAGCGTACTTCACCCTGTTGAACCCCTTGCGGAACTCGGCGACGTCCGCGGCGACGCGCTCAGGCGGCTCGCCCTTCAAGACCGCCCTGTAGATGAACTCCGCTATCTCGACCATCTCGCCCTCCGCCATGCCCAGGCGCGTGACCTCCTGCACGCCTATCCTTATCCCCCCGGGATCCCTGTAGGACCTGCCCTCCTTGGGGTCGTAGGGCAGCAGGTTGCGGTTGACTATTATGTTGGACTCCTCAAGCCTCTTCTCTACCGCCAAGCCGCCCCCGTTGCGCGTGACGTCCAGGACCACCTGGTGGGACCTCGTGTAGCCCATTGGCTCGCCGAGCACCTTGAACCCCCTGGCGGCCAGCTCCTCCGCGAGCCTCCTGGCGTTCCTCACTATCTGGGATGCGTAATCCCTGCCGAACGCGAGCATCTCGGCGAACACTATCGCCTTCCCCGCCACGTGGTGCAGGTGATGGTTGGAGACGTTGCTCGGGAAGACCGCCCGCTTGATGCGGTCCGAGTACCTCTCCCAGGAGAGGATCACGCCGCCCTGCGGGCCCGGCAGCGTCTTGTGCGTGCTCCCCATGAGGACGTCGGCGCCCTCCCTCAGCGGGTCCTGGAACTCGCCGCCCGCTATCAGGCCCATCACGTGCGCGCCGTCGTAAGCCACCGTGATCTCCATCGACTTGAGGTAGTCCGCGAGCTCCCTCACCGGATGGGGGAAGAGGAACAGGGAGCCGCCGAACACGACCATCCGCGGCTTCCTCCCCTCGGAGGCCAGCCTCTCCACCTTCCTCTTGGTCCCGTCCACGTCCACGTTCATGGCGTTCACGTCGAACGGCAGGTACTCCACGTCGAGCCCCCTGACGCTGCCGGCGGTGCCCCCGACCCTCTTCGGCCCATAGGTTATGTGCCCGCCGTTCGGTATCGAGAGCGAGAGCATGACGTCCCCCGGCTCCGTAAACGCGGTGTAAACGGACAGGTTTGCCGTGACGCCGGCTATCGGCCTCACGTCCGCGAACTCGGCGCGGAAGAGCCTCTTGGCCAGGTCAACCGCGATGAGCTCTATCTGATCTATGTACTTGCAGCCCGCGTAGAGCCTCTCGCCAGGCCAGCCCTGCGGAGGCGGCGCGGTGGGCGCGCCGCCTACTCCGCGTACCTGTTGCCCAGGTCGCTGGCGAGGGCCTCGCGCACCGCGGGGCTCGGCACGTTCTCCGAGGCTATGAGCGGGATGCTCTTGGAGAACCACGCGTGGTGCCCCCTCAGGAGCTCCAGGACGCGCTCGTACTCGGCCCTTGCACTATCCACCGGCTGTGACATGCTGCCGCAGCGGGCCAACCGGCCGAAGATAAATTTTGCCGGCGCGGGACCCCCGGCCCGCGCGCCTCTTTGGGGCGATGGTGAAGATCCAGGAGTGATCGGCGGCCGCGGGCACCCGTAGAATACTCCTGAATTCAAGGGGGAGGGGGTCGGATCCCCGCCGCTCCGTCACGCCTAAATATCTCCGCAGGCCGAGCAGCCCGCACGATGGCCGAGGATCGCGATGGGCCCGCCGTCATAGTAGTGAGCTCCAAGAAGCCAGTGATGAACTACGTCACCGCCTGCGTGACCGCCTTCAACATGGGCCACAGCAGGCTGCTCATCAGGGCCCGGGGGAGGTCCATCAGCAGCGCCGTCGACGTCGTGAACCTGCTCAGGTCCGGGTTCCTCTCGGGGCTCAGGGTGGAGCGCGTGAGCGTGGGGACCGAGGCGGCGCCGCCGGTCTCCTTCATAGAGATAGAGGTGTCGAAGCCGCAGCCGCGCTAGAGCAGCGCGACTGCCACGTACCCGACCGCCGCCAGCGCCAAAGCGAGTATCAGCGCCCTCCTCGCTATCCTGAGGGACCTGGAGGCCATCTCCCTGGACGCGTGGAGGAAGCCGGCCCCCATGAACATGGAGCGCACCGAGACCTCCTTTATGCCAGCGCCGTCGCACGGGCCCAGGGAGGCGAGCGCAGCCCGCCCGGCCTCCACGATCATGCCGAGCGCGCCGTCGCCCGCCTCCCCAAGCAGGGAGTAGCCGCGGCTGGTGGGGTAGATGCCTGTGGTCTCGTGGGTGTCGGTAGTGCAGAGGAGGGCCGAGTCGAAGCCCTGGCGCCTCAGCGCGCCCTCCACGGCCTCCCTGAAGCCGGGGGACGCGTTGTTGGAGTCCACCGACACGATCGCGTACCTGCGCCCGGAATCATCCTCCAGAGCTATCGCCGAGATCCCGGCGGACCCGATGTCCGGCCACACGGACCCGGGGCGCATGGAGCAGCCGCACCTGACCACCCTGCCCGCCGGGGGGCCGCGGCGCAGAATCTCCTCGGCGAGCCCCTCCAGCTCGGCCACCTCCGCCTCCCCGGGGTCCGGCCCCACGCTGTTGTGCGCATCAGCAACTATCACCCTGACGCCGTGCCTCCGGCCGAGCTCCTCCAGGCGCTCCACGACCCCGTCGCCGTAGTCCTCGAGCCCGTACACGGGCTCCGCTATCAGCAGGAGCGCGGACCCGCCTATCCAGATCCCGGTGAGCCTGACGCGGGAGCCGGCCAGCGTCACCGGGGGGCTCAGGGGGCTCCTCCCGAACCCATCGACCGCGGCCCGGGCCACATGGAGCGCGTATCTCCTGGCTAGGGAGCGGGATGCAAGGTTGCGGTCATGGTCCACCGCCCCGTGGAGTATCGCGGAGCACCCGACCCCCGCCCTGAGCAACTCGCCCGAAATCCTGCCGGGCACATCGTAGCTGCCCACCGGCCTGAACGGCCCCGGGTGCACGTAGGGCACGACCAGCACGAAGCGCGAGGAACCGATTATGTAGCCGCGGGCGAATCCGCTGTCCCCCAGCTCCGATATCGCTGACTCCAGGAGGTCCGCCCTGGAGGAAGACCAGGCCTCCAGGAAGGCGCCGAGCATCCAGAGCCCGTTCATGCGGCCGCGCTCGAGGAGCGCCAGCGATGCCCCGGCCACGGCCACGAGCGGCACGCCGAACGCGACGGGGAGGGCGACCGCGGGGCCCGCCCTCTGGAAGTCCAGGGCCACGTTGTAGGCAGGCGCCAGCGCCGTGGACAGGACCGCGGAGAGGGCGCGGGGGCTCCTCGACGAGAAGACCGCGCCCACCAAGTACGCCCTCACCGCCCAGAAGGGGAACACGCTGTAGAGCGCGAGCGCGGGCCTCCCCAGGACCGCCGCCGGTACCAGTGCCACTATCCACGCGACGTTCGACGCCGAGTAGGCGAGCGCCAGGCGGCGGGCGCTCACGAACCCGTATCCCCTGCCCCAGAGGTACCTGAAGGCTATCCCCTCCGCGACGAACACCGCGAGGCCGCCGAGCGCCACCAGGGCGCCGTAGGTCGGGCCCCGGCGGGCGGCGAGGGAGTACGCCATCATGTAGGCGGCGAACGAGGTGAGGATCGCGATCGCGATCGCGGCGCCGGCGCCGAGGTCGGACGCGGAGAGGACGCGCGATTTGGACGTGAAGTAGGTCGTCGGCTTGCCCCGCGCCTCGGCATCGGTCATCCCGCGTCACACGGCGAGCAGTATCACCGAGAGCGCGATGAGCGCCACAGAGAGGGCCACCATCACCTCGGGCCTGAGCTTGACCCTCGACGTGTCCTCCTCGTAGAACACTATGAGGCCCGCGCTGGAGGCCGGCATCGGCGCCTGCCTGCGCCGCCTGCTCATGGCCCCCCGATCTAGCTGGCGCCCCTAATAAAAGCTTCCCAAGGCGGGGAGGGCGCTGGCCGGCTCACTTGAGGGGGCTCACGCCCTCCTCCGTGACCTCGTGGGCGACCTCTCCCCTGGCCGCCCTCAGCACGTGATCCAGGAACATCGGCTCGGGGAGGGCCCCTATGAACGTGTAGGATCCGTTGATGACTATGTGCGGGACGGACATGACGGAGTACTTCTCGGCGAGCGATGGGAACTCGAGCGCCTCCACCATGACGCCCCTTATCCTCGGGTTCGCCATCGCGAACATGTGCGCCATCCTCACGGCGCGCGGGCAGTAGGGGCACGTGGGGGTCACGAAGACCCATATCTCCATGTCGCGGTCTATCGACCTCAGCTTGCTCACGGTGGTGGGCGAGAGCCGCGGCGCCCCCCTCGACGCATCTATTATGTCCTCCAGGAGCGCCCCGAACTCGTAGCCCGCCGGGAGCCCGGAGAACGCCGCGTAGTACTGGGCGCCCGGCGCGCTCACCCTGATCGTGGGAGGCCCGAGCACCCTGTTCTCCTCGAAGGCCGCGGGCTCCTTCTCCGCGTAGTGCACCGAGTAGGATATCTTGCCCCCTCCCAGCTCCGACAGCTCCTTGATCAGCTCCAGGGCCTCGCCGCAGTACATGCACTCATCGCTCTCGGTCAGGAACGCCTCCAGGACGACCGGCCCCTTGAGCTTCTCCTTGAAGATATCGCTGATGTACTCCCGTTCCCTGTCCGGTATGAGCGTCACGGCAGGACGCCCGCCCCCCGGGTGGCTAATAAGCTTGCCGTGAGACCCGCGAACGGCTTATCTCGCGCCGCCCGCGAGGAGCCGACGCGGGGGTGCCCGAGCGGACAAGCGCGGGAGCGGTCCAGAGGGGGCGGAGGCGGCGGGCCGCCCAGACTTAAGATCCGCTGCCTCAGGGCTCCGCGGGTTCGAATCCCGCCCCCCGCACGCGAGGGGCTGCGCTTCGCTTTTATCGGGCGGCCGCCCACATGGCACGTGCTGGAGCGGATATTCTACCCGAGGAGCATCGCGGTCGTCGGCGCATCGCGCGACAGGGCGAAGGTCGGCAACGTGATCCTGAGGAACATCGCGTCGACGTTCACAGGCAGGATATACCCTGTGAACGACAAGGCCGACTCGGTCGAGGGGATGAGGGCCTTCAGGCGGCTCTCCGACATAGGGGAGCCCGTCGACCTGGTCGTGGTCAGCGTGCCCAGGGAGGAGGCTGTGGCGGTCATCGAGGAGGCCGGCTCCGCGGGCGCGGGGGGCGCAATAGTCATCAGCTCCGGGTTCCGCGAGGTGGGCGGGGAGGGCGCGCGGCTGGAGGAGGAGCTGAAGGCCGCGGCCAGGAAGCACGGCCTGAGGTTCCTGGGGCCGAACACTATGGGCATAGTGACGCCCACGTTCAACGCGACGTTCACCTACGTGGAGGTCAAGCACGGCGGCATGGCCATAGTGGCGCAGTCTGGAGGGATGGGGGCCTACATGCTGACGTGGGCGCAGAGGACGGGGACCGGCCTCAGCTACTTCGTCGGCCTGGGGAACCAGGCGGACGTGTCGGAGGTGGACGTCCTCAGGTTCCTCGCGGAGGATCCGGAGACTCGGGCGATCTTCGTTTACCTGGAGGGCGTATCCGACGGGGGCAGGTTCCTCGCGGAGGTGCCAGAGGTGACCCGGAGGAAGCCCGTCGCCTTCCTGAAGGGCGGCGCGAGCGAGGCGGGGGCGGCGGCCGCGAGCACCCACACGGGCAGCCTGGCCGGCTCATATGAGCTGTTCAGGGCGGCCGTCAGGACCGTGGGCGGCATCTTCGTGAGCGACCTCCACGACCTGCTGAACCTCGCTAAGGTCATGGGCTCGAGCGAGCCGATCAACGAGGAGGTGCTCGTGCTGACGAACTCGGGCGGCCATGGGGTCCTGGCGATGGATGAGATATCCAGGAACTCCCTGGCCCCCGCGAGGGTGCCCCAGAGGGTCCAGGCGGAGCTCGCCTCGGTGCTCCCGAAGCACGCGTCGCCCAGGAACCCGCTGGATCTGGGCGGCGACGCGGGCGCCGACAGGTACTCGGAGGCGCTGAGGCTTGTGCAGGACCTCAGCTGCACGAAGCTGGTGATCGTCCAGGCCCTGGCCACCGTCAGCTGCGTCGAGGTCGCCAGGGTCATGCAGCGCTTCAGGGGAAAGGGGCTCGTGGGCGTGCTCATGGGGATGGACGAGGGCGCCGCGGCCCGCATCCTCGACGCTGCGGGGATCCCCGCCTTCCACTTCCCCGAGGACGCGATAAGGGCCATATCGATGTACCTGAGGAGGAGGGAGCCCGCGATTAAGGTGAGGGCGGCGGCCCCCGTCAAGGGCGCGCTCGAGATAGTCAGCGGGAAGCAGTACTTGAGGGACGAGGACGCGTTCAGGGTCCTGGAGCTCTACGGCGTCAGGGTGCCTCCGTGGGCCGTCGTGGAGGACCCCAGGTCCGCCGCCGACGCCGCGGAGCGCATAGGCTACCCCCTCGTCATGAAGATATCCCCGGATGCGCCGACCCACAAGACCGAGGTGGGGGGCGTCCGCCTGAACGTGGAGAAGGAGGACGTGGAGAAGCGGTTCGCGGAGCTGAGCGCCATCTCAAAGCGCGTGCTCCTGCAGAGGCAGCTGAGCGGTGTGGAGGTCTTCGTGGGCGGCGTGAACGATCAGGTGTTCGGCCCCGCCGTGCTCGTGGGGCTTGGGGGGATCTACGTGGAGGTCCTGAGGAGCGTCAGCTACGGGCTGTCGCCGGTCTCGGAGGAGGAGGCCATGGAGATGATGAGGGAGAGCAGGGTCCTCGACGCGCTCACGGCCAGGAAGAGGGGATACGACGTGGGGTCCGTCGCCCGCACCATATCCAGGATCTCCGGGATGATAGTGGACCTTGGGATCAAGGAGCTCGACATAAATCCCCTGATAGTCAATGAGGAGGGAGCGTTCGCGGTGGACGTGCGGATCAGGATGTGAGCTCCATCACTCGATGGCCAGCATGGTCAAGGTGGATCTGACGTTGGGTATCCTGCGGATCCTCCAAGTTATGATGTCCTTCAACTTCTCCTGGCTGTCCGCCTCTATCTTGATGAGCGTGTCGTAGACCCCGTAGACCCTGTGAGCCTCCTTGATCTCGGGTATCGACCTCAACTCCTCGAGGACCTTCTCCTCCTTGCCTGGCTCGACATTCAACAGCACGAACGCGAGCGGCATACCACTTCAGATAGTGCCAGTGCTTTACTAAAAACATTTCGCTGGAGCGGAGCTCCGATCGCGGCCGCCCATGGAACAGCGGGCCGGCTCGCCGCGGGGGCCCCGAGCCCGGGCGCGGCCTCCATGTACTGTGAGCTGTGAATCGACATGCCCAATGGGCCGTTTAACCCCTCCATTTCCACTGAAGCTCCTGGAAATGGGGAGATCACAATGTGAAGCCCCTCAAAACCGATCACCCCTCCATTTCCACTGGAGCATGTGGAGATCGATCATGCATCAGAAGACTCACCGGTGAATGTCCCAGGAGGTCTCCATGTGCAGCCCCCACTACATCATTTGTTCACTCATTCACATGTGAAATGATATAAGGCCCCTCCTCGCTCAGGGACTGCCGATTGCCCGGCGCCGGCGGCGAGCGTGCCAGGATAAAGTCTGTGAGGGTCATAGTCAGGGACGTCCATGATAGGGAGACGAGCCTGGAGATTAAGGGGAGGATCGATGAGGAGAGCTTGAATTATTTGATAAATAATTTGAAATTATTGGTGAGTGGAGGCGCGCAGGCCTCGGATGAGCAGGGTGAATCTAACACATATTACTCGAAGCTGCGGGGGCTGGTGGCGCGCTACCTCAGGAGTGGTTACTTCACTTCACTTCAGGTCCGCGAGCTCTACAGGGAGATGTATAATGAGGACCTCAAATTGACCACTATTTCAACCTACCTAGGGCGCATGGTGTCCGATGGCCTGCTCAGGAGAATACGTTATGGTAAGAAATGGATTTATGAATATATTGATAATGTTTTGGAGGAGGCCGCTGAGGAGGAATAGGGGACCCGCACCCCATCCCTTCCAGTGGAGTCGCTGGGATCATATGTCATTGATCATATGAGATTGTTGGGACAAATGGGACAAATTGGTCTAATATTTTTCAGTTAATGGATTAATATGATTTACATTTGGATTTAAAAGCTTCCAGAGGAAATATGGGTATCATTATGGAATTCGCGGGCGCTCCAGTGGAAGGTGTGGGGGAGGGGGGCGCCGCGGGCGACGTTCTTGACAAAATATTTAATAATATTATGAAATCAAACTCAATATTCACGAACCGCGATGCGCTGCGCAACGACTACATCCCCGACCGCATACTCTTCAGGGATGATGAGATAGCCCAGTTGGGTCAGATGCTGGCCCCCATCCTGAGGGGCAACAAACCATCCAACATCTTCCTCTATGGTAAGACGGGCACGGGGAAGACCGTCGTGGCGAAGTACGTCATGAGGAAGCTGGGTGAGAGGATCTCACAATTAAAACTCAACACAAAATTCATATATGTGAATGCCAGGCTGGCGTCGACCCAATACAAGGTCCTGGTGGAGCTCGGATCCCAGCTCGACATCTCCATACCCTTCACGGGCCTCTCATTGAGCGAGGCCTCGTCGAGGATATTCGATAAGTTGAGGAGGGACGGCGTGAACGTCGTGTTGATATTCGATGAGATCGATTACATAGTCAAGAACTACGATGATAACGTACTCTACGAGCTCACGAGGGCCAACAACGAGCTCCTGGGCGGCAACTTCGTGTCAATAGTGGGGATATCCAACGATCTGAAATTCAAGGAGTACTTGGACCCGAGGGTTCTGAGCAGCCTGTCCGAGGAGGAGATAGTGTTCCCGCCGTACACGGTGGACGAACTGGAGGCCATATTGAGGGACCGCGTGAAGATGGCCTTCAGGCCGGGGGTGGTCTCCGAGGCCGCGCTGAAGCTCTGCGCCTCCTTGGCCGCCGCCGAGCATGGGGACGCCAGGAGGGCCGTGGACCTGCTCAGGGTGGCTGGGGAGCTCGCCGAGCGGGAGGGCAGCGAGGAGGTCTCCCCCGACCACGTGACGAGGGCTTCTAAGAGCATAGAGCGCGATCGCACCTACGAGGTCGTGAGGAGCCTGCCGCTCCACGCCAAGCTAATACTGGCGGCGGCGTTATCGGTGCCCGATGAGACGAACACGGGCAGGCTCTACTCGAATTACGCGCTCATGGCCAAGAGGCTCGGGATAGAGCCCCTCACCCAGAGGAGGATAAGCGGCATACTGAGCGAGCTGGATGTGCTCGGCATCATAAACGCCCCGGTCGTGAGCAGCGGCCGCTTCGGCAGGTCCAAGAGGATAAGGCTCGCGGTCCCGAGGGACGCGGTCGCCCGCGCGCTGAGGGAGGACGAGCTGATCTCATCGATCCTATGAGGGGAGCGGCCCCCGCCACAGCACGTCGAGTGTGGACAAGTCCACGACGGCCACTGTGGGGACGTGGGGCCCCCGGGGATTCCTCCAAGAGGGCGTCGAGAGGAGGAGCATGTTGTCCGACTTCAGGGCGTCCGCCATATGGGTGTGCCCCGCGTGGAAGATGTTGGGCAGGGAGTGGATCTCCAGCCCCTCGGCGCCGCCCGGGAATATCGCGTAATCCATCGGCCCGAACATCGGGAGGAGGCTCCGCACCGAGAGCAGCTTCCTCATCGCCAGCGTGGGCCTGGCGACCCCCAGCGCTTCCATTGCGCGGTGGATGGTCTGGCCATGGTAGATGAGGACCCTCAATCCCGACATGAGGACCGTTGACGGGTTGCCCAGGAGGTACGTATTGGGCACGTCCTCCAGGATCCCCCTGAACCGCCTATCCAGCGGCGGCTGTGGGAGCGAGGATGGTGCCGCGTCGCACTCGCCGGGCACTATGACCTTCACGGTCGACTCCGGCAGCGCCGAGAGGACGCGCGCCGCCTCCCTGTAGACCGCGCGGGGGTCCTCGCACCCGCAGTCGGCGAGGTCCCCATTGACCACCACGTAGCCCAGGTTCCTGGCCACGTAGCCCTCGAGGAGGCCATCCGTCAGCTGATGGACGAAGCCCTCCAGCCCGCAGTCCTCCCCCGTGCAGTGGAGGTCCGAGAGGAAGGCCGCGTAGGATCTGACCGCGCGCCTGCCGATCCCCGGCCTGAACGCCGTGCCCAGGGCCTCGGCCCGCCTGACGATGATGCGCCTCCCCCTCTCCTCGAGGGTGAAGATGGCTGGCTCGTCGGGGAGCAGCGCCAGGACGTCCCTCTCGGCCTCCCGGCTCACGATGGCCCTAGCGGCCCCCTCCTCGTCCTCGATTATGACCTCGAGGCGCCCGGAGCTCATGCGGCGGTCGAGCAGGATCGCCAGCACCCTCCACCTGTCCCCCCTCCTCCGCCCCTCCGCGGGGCTCAGGTCCGACACCGAGTCGAGGGGCTCCGCCCGCCTGCCGGCGATCGCCCTGGCGGCCCCGAGCCTCCTCAGGAGGTGATTCCTGAACTCCCGCGGGTCGGAGTAGGACGGCGAGAACCTGCCCCCGTCCTCCACCACCAGGAAATCGGGCCCCTGCTCCTCCTCCACGCCCCTCCAATCCCGGGGCCCAGATATTACCAGTTCGCGCCTCGAGCGACCCCTTCAATATTTTTATTTCATAGCACACATGGTGCTCCTGCGCGGGGCGTCCGAATGCCACCCGGCATCGTCGGCCTGCTCTGCGGCGGCCTCTCCACGAGGATGGGCCGCAAGAAGGAGCTGATGCCCTTCCGGGGGCGGCCGCTCCTCAGCGTCGCCGCGGGGTGCCTATCGAGCCTGGGCTACACCGTCTACCTCCTCTCCTCGGGATCCGATGCGGAGGCCGTCTCTCAGGCGACGGGCGGCCGCTTCCGGGTGCTGGTGGACGCCCACGACCTCCGGACCCCTCTGAACGGCCTCAGGTCCCTCCTGGAGGAGGTGCCGCCCGGGGACTGCGCATTCCTGCTGGGCGGCGACTCCCCCGTGGTGGACCCCAGGCTGGTCGAGGACTCGCTCCGGCTCTGCCGCCGCGGCTTCCAAGCGGTCCTGCCGCTCTGGAGGGGAGGGAGGGTGGACCCTGTGCACGGGGCGTACTCCCGGTCCATCCGGGACCTCTTGGACGGGGTCCTGAGGTCCGGCGATCCCTCGTTCGCCGGGCTCCTCCGCGAGGCGGGGTCCGTGGCTTTCCTAGAGGCCGAGCGCTACGGGCTGGCGCTCGGCGACGCCGACACCCGCATGGAGTTCACGCTGTTGGAGAGCCTGTACAACGGCCGCGCGTGCGCTGGGGAGAGATTTTAATCCAAGCCGGGCTATGGCTACACGTGGAGCGAATAGCTGAGGGGCTGAGCGGCAGGATCCTGGAGGAGGTCGGCAGGAGGGCCCTCTACCTGGAGATGTGCCCGAACTGTGGGGCGCACATCTCGGACCTGAGGCTGGAGGAGGGGCTGCCATGCGTCGCGTGCTATCCGAATCCCTCGCAGGCGGCGATGAGCGCGCCCGACATAGTCTCCAGGATCAGGGAGGTCACGGCCGAGCTCTCCCGCGCGCGCTCCCTGAGGAGGTACGGGCGCGCCTTCAGGGCGATGTTCAGGCTCGAGGAGTTCAACGCCTTCTTCAGGAAGGCCGTCGGCTACGACCTGTGGACCGTCCAGAGGACCTGGGCATCGAGGGCCCTCTCGGGCCAGAGCTTCGCGATAGTTTCGCCCACCGGCACGGGCAAGACTGTCTTCGGCATGGTCCTCTCGCTCTACCACGTCGCGCGCCTCAGGAAGTCCCTGAGGAGGGGCGAGAAGGCCTACATGGTGTTCCCATCCTCGTTCCTGGTGCAGCAGGCCAGGGACAGGATACAGTCGTTCGCCGAGAGGCTCGGGATCAGCGCCCGCGTCCTCGCGTTCGCGGGCACCGACCATGAGAAGTCGCTCGAGAGGCTGGAGTCGGGGGACTTCGACATCCTGCTGACCACCAACCAGTACCTGTCGAGGAACTTCGACCGCATATCGGGGAAATCCTACGGGCTGATCTTCGTCGACGACGTGGATTCGATGCTCAGGGCCAGCAGGAACATAGACCGCGTGCTCGCGCTGATAGGCTTCAGCCAGGACGACATCGCGCGCGCGTACGAGCTCATAAGGGCGAGGAGGGAGTACGTCCGCGCCCTGTCCGCCAAGGACGAGAGCGCGATGAGGGAGGCGCAGGCCAGGATCGCCGAGCTCTCGGCAGCCCTCAGGAAGGCGCGGAGGAGGGTCAGGGGCCTCCTGCTGCTCTCATCCGCTACCGCCCGGCCCAAGGGAACGAGGGTCAGGCTGTTCAGGGAGCTGTTGGGGTTCGAGGTCGGCAGGCAGAGCGAGATGCTCAGAAACGTCGTCGACGTGTACGCGGTGCCCGGCGACGGGATGGAGGCCGCCGTGGTGGAGTACGTGAGGTCGCTGGGGCCGGGCGGCCTCGTCCTAGTTCCCATGGACGCCGGCGCGGAATACGCGTCCCGCCTCTCCGATGCCCTGAACGCCGCGGGCGTGCGGTCCGCCTCCACGGCCTCCAGGGACCGGTCGCTCCTGGAGAGGTTCGCCCGCGGCGAGTACGACGTACTGGTCGGGGTCGCGTCCTACTACGGCAAGCTCGCCAGGGGCCTCGACCTGCCCGAGAGGATAAGGTACGTCCTGTTCGCGGGCGTGCCGCGCTTCCGCTACAGGCTGGATGAACGCACATACAACCCCGTGCAGCTGGTGCAGATGCTGACGGAGGTGCGCAGGGTGATCCAGCGCGGCCGCGCGGCCGCCGAGCTGGACCACGTGATCGAGGCCCTATCCCGCTACCTCCGCACGCTGCCCTGGGCGGCGATAAAGCGCGCGATGGAAGAGGTGGAGTCCGGGGCATCCCCCGACAGGGGCCTCCCGCGCTACATCGCCAGGGCGTCCGAGCTCGCCGCCAAGTACTACTCGAACGAGGGCATCCTGCAGAGGATATACGAGGGCGGGCGCGTGGTCGTGAGGTCTGAGGGCGGGGTCAAATACCTGCTCGTCCCGGACGTGCTCACGTACATCCAGGCCTCCGGGCGCGCCTCGAGGCTCTTCGCCGGCGGGATCTCGAAGGGGCTCGCCCTGACGCTGGTGGACGACGAGCGGCTGATGCGCGCCCTGGAGGTCCAGGGGCGCACGCGCTACGACCTGAAGTGGAAGGGCATCTCCGAGGTCGACCTCAGGTCGGTGATGGAGGAGGTGGACCGCGACCGCGAGACCATACGTGGCCTGCTGGAGGGGCGCGCGCCGCTCGGGGCGAAGCCCCCGATGAGGTCCGCGCTCCTGCTCGTGGAGTCCCCCACGAAGGCCCGCACAATAGCGTCGTTCTTCGGGCGTCCCGCGGTCAGGATCGTCGGGGAGGGCTTCAGGGTGTACGAGGTGGCCACCGGCGGCCTCCTCCTCGGCGTCGCGGCGACGAAGGGCCACCTGTTCGACCTCGTGACCGACGCGTCGCCGCCGACCCCCGATGGCGCCACGAACTTCTACGGCGTGCTATCCGTGCCGGACTCCAGGTTCGTCCCCGTGTACGGCCCCATAAAGCGCTGCGCGAAGTGCGGGACGGTCTTCGTGGGCGGGGACAGGTGCCCGAGGTGCGGCTCCAAGAGCTTCACCAGCACGAGGTCGACGATAGACGCGATACTCTCGATAGCTCCGGAATACGACTTGGTTCTCCTGGGGACGGATCCCGACGCTGAAGGGGAGAAGATCTCCTGGGACCTGAGCAACCTCCTGCGCGGCTTGGTCCCCGAGGTCAGGAGGGTCGAGTTCCACGAGGTGACAAAGTGGGCGCTCGAGGAGGCCCTGGCGTCCCCGAGGGACGTGAACGAGAGGCTCGTGGAGGCGCAGCTCGTGAGGAGGATAGAGGACAGGTGGATAGGGTTCGAGCTGAGCAAGAGGCTGCGCGAGGCGTTCGCCGGGCGCATAAGGGATCGCTACGGGCTATCGGCCGGCCGCGTCCAGACGCCAGTCCTGGGCTGGATAGTGAGGCGCGCCGACGAGTACCTGCGCAGCTGGAGGAAGATGCTAGTCGTCGTGATCGGGGAGAACATGTCAATCGTCGTCAGGGAGGACGAGGCGAACATCGATGAGGTGAAGCGCGCCGTCGACTCCGCCGGCATACGGGTCGTCGACGCGAGGTCCGAGGAGAGGGAGCTGAACCCGCCGCCCCCGTTCACGACGGACTCCCTGCTGGCGGAGGCGACCCGCTACCTGAGGGCGTCCGCTGAACAGGTGATGCGCCTGGCCCAGGACCTGTTCGAGGCGGGCCTCATAACGTACCACAGGACGGACAGCACGTACGTCTCCGATAAGGGGATCTCCATAGCCAGGGAGTACGTGGAGGAGAACTTCGGGCCGGAGGAGTTCCACCCCAGGAAGTGGGGGAACCCGGGCACGCATGAGTGCATAAGGCCGACCCGTCCTCTGGATTCGGCGGGGCTCTCGGAGGCGCTCAAGTTCGCCCCCACGGGCGCAAGGCTCACGGACGCCCACATGAGCCTCTACTCCCTGATATTCAACCGCTTCATCGCCAGCCAGATGGCGCCGGCCGTCGTAGAGTGGAGGTCCGTCACGCTGGAGCTCGGCCCGCTCAGGAAGGTCCTGGAGGGGGTCGCGGGGTACAGGCGCCGCGGGTTCGCGGCGATCCACCAGCCCAAGTATCCGGAGGCCCCGCCGTTCAACCCCGGCGACACGGTGAGGGCCTCCTACTCCGTCGTCAAGTACGGGCCCACTGTGTACCTCTACAGGCAGGGCGACATCATATCGATGATGAGGGAGCGCGGGATAGGGAGGCCCTCGACGTACGCCAAGATCCTCCAGACGCTCCTGGAGAGGCGCTACGTGTACGTCGGGCCCGGCGGCGGCTTGGTCCCGAGCAAGAAGGGGACTTCCGTCTATTCCTACCTCGCCTCGAAGTTCCCCGCGGTAATCTCCGAGGAGAGGACGAGGCAGCTCGAGGAGAAGATGGACAGGGTGGAACGGGGGGACGTCGACTACCAGTCGCTCCTGAGGGAGCTCCACTCGGAGATCGCGTCCCTCCCTAGCTGACCTCGATCCTCTTGGCGCCTCCCGTCCTCAGCTCATCCTCGAGCTGTGATATCTTCCATTCGATCGCGCGGATGAGCTCGGAGTTATCGTAGTACTCCAGCCTGTTCCCGCACTCCGGGCACGTGAACATGAGCTCCATGGCCTCCTCGAACGTCCTCTTGGGGCAGGTCACGCTCCCGCAGTGGTAGAACTGGTGGGACCTCTCGTACTCCAGCTTCGCCCTCAGCTTGCTCACCAGCCTCCTCTTGACGGTCGCCAGGAAGACCTCGGCGCCCTCCGGCTGCACCCTCCACCTGTACACGTACCACTCGCGCTTCGGGTCGCGCACCCTCACCGCGTAGATCAGCGACCTGCCCTGCAGCTCGTACAGGACCTTCCTCACGCGGTTTATCTTGAGCCCCGTCGCGCTCGCCAGCTCCTCGTCGCTTGACTCCGGGTTGTTCAGGAGGGCCCTGGCCACCTTGACGAACTCCTCGCCGCCCAGCAGGCTGGCCACCTTGACGAACGAGTCCTCATACTCCAGCTTGGGCACGATCCACATATAGTGCCCCCGGAAATTATCCCTTTCCATGATGCCCGGCGGGGTCTACGTGCTCAGGATGGGTCACAGGGCCGGCCGCGACAAGAGGGTCACCACGCACGTGGCGCTGGCGTCGATGGCCCTCGGGGCATCGGGCGTGATCCTGAGCGGCGACGAGGACCCCGGCCTCATGGAGAGCGTTACCAAGGCGAGGGACCGCTGGGCCCCCGGCTTCCTCCTGGAGTACTCGAAGGGTTGGCGGGAGCCCGTGGAGCGCGCCAGGGAGGCCGGGCTGGCGATAGTCCACCTGACCATGTACGGGGTGGAGCTCGAGTTCCTCCTGGAGGGGCTGAGGGCGCTCGCGCGCTCCCGCGGGCTCCTCGTCCTGGTGGGCGCCGGCAAGGTGCCCCGCGAGGTCTACAGCGCCGCCGACCTGAACGTGGCCGTCACCCACCTGCCGCACTCGGAGGTAGCGGCGCTGGCCGTCCTGCTCCACGAGCTCCTCGGGTTCAGGGGCCAGCGCGGCTCCCCCGGCCCCGTGCTCCCCCAGCTGCGCGGGAAGCTCGCGCTCCCGCGGGGAGCTCGGCCTCCAGCCCCAGGATCCCCCGGATCCTCCTCCTGAGCTCCTCCAGCCCCAGGCCCTCCCTCGCCGATATCGCCACGTAGTCGCCGATGCCCAGCTCCTCGGCCAGGCCCGCGGCGCCCCCCGCCCCGACGACGTCCACCTTGTTCAGCACGTGCAGCACGCGCCGCTGCTCGACGGAGAGCTCCTGCAGTATCTCGATGGACGTTGAGTACTTGCGGGCCGCGATCTCCGGGTCGTCCGACGCGTCTATGACCAGCAGCACCGCATCCGCGTAGCTCAGCTCCTCGAGCGTCGAGTGGAAGGCCTCTATCATGTAGTGAGGGAGCCCGCTCAGGAACCCGACCGTGTCCGTGAGGAGCGCGCGCCTCCCATCGCCCAGCCAGATGGTCCTGGTGGTCGTGGTGAGGGTCGTGAATGCGCGGCCCGTCACTGGCCTCCTCTCGTTCGAGAGGGCGTTGAAGAGGGTGGTCTTGCCGGCCCCCGTGTGGCCCGCCAGCGAGATGAGGGGCATCCCCCACCTCCTCCTGCCCTGCCTCTGCACCTCCCTGTGCCTGCGGTACCGCTCGAGCTCCTCCAGGATCCTCCCCCGCATCCTCCTGATGTGGTCGTAGTACTTCTCGACCTCGTACTCGCCGTAGCCGTAGAGGCCCGGCTGCTCCCCCATCCTGACCCTCCTTATCAGCTCCTTCAGGCGGGGCAGCTCGTACGTCAGCTCGGCCAGCTTCACCTGCAGCTTGGCCTCCGGGGTCCTCGCGTTGCGCGCGAAGATCTCCAGCACGAGCTTGTCCCTGTCGAGGATGCTGAGGCCGGACTCCTTCATCGCGTTGAAGGCCTGCGAGGAGCTCAGGCTCCCGTACATTATGATGGCCTCCGCCCCGGCCTCCCTGGCGCGCTCGAAGACCTCCTCGGCCTTCCCGCTCGAGATCCCGAGGCGCCCCTCCCCCACCCTCCTGGCGCGCTCTATTTCCACGACCTCGTAGCCGGCCGACTCCGCCAGCTCTATGGCCTCCGAGGGGTCCTCCTCCCTCCCTACGACCAGCAGCGCCCTCCTCACGCCTCGAGCTCGTCCATCCTTGCCAAAATCCTTATCCTGAGTATCCCCTCCAGCCGCCTCGCCGTCTGCACGTCGGGCCTGAACCTGCCGGACTCCACCTTGCTTATGACCGACGCCTTCAGGCCGGCCTTCGCCGCCAACTCCTCCTGCGTCAGCCCCAGCCGCTCCCTCGCCTCCTTGACTAGCCTGTGGTAGTCCGGGACCAGGATCAGCTCCTCCAGGTCCTCGTCCCTGCTGCCCCTCGCCCCGGGCCCGGGGGCGCGCCTCTGGGTTCCCGGAGCGGGCGCCCGCGCGCCGGGGGTGTACGGCTTGCCCAGCTTGGCGCACTCGCTGCACACTCTCATGACCGCGCCCTCTATCACGACTAGGTATGGCTTCCCGTAGATGGGCCTGCCGCAGACCTCGCAGCGCTCCACGCCCGCATCCGGAGCGCCGGACTTATATTAAAGAGATGGTAGAAAACCTCGCTATTCATGGCGGGAATGCCTTAAAGGGCGATGCCCCTATTCCTTCCGATGCCCGCCGTGGGGTTCAGATTCAGGGCGTACGCGGGCCAGCAAACGTTGGGGGCGTTAAGGGCCCAGTTGCGGCTGGCCTGCGAGATCCACAATTCCCTGCGGCGGGCGGACATGGATTTCCACCGAAGGAACGGGAGGGGCCCGACCCTCACGGAACTGAGACAATTGGCGCTGGACCTGAGGAAGCGGAACGAGGGCTATCAACAACTCCACTCCCAGGTGGCGCAGGGGATCGCCGACCGGTTCCACGGCGCCAGGCGGAGGTTCCGCGAGGGCGTGCTACAAGCGCGGATTCGTGAAAGCGGATCTGACGCTGGGCGACAGGGCCTTCGAGTGCCCGGCCTGCGGCTGGAGGGCCGACAGGGACTACAACGCGTCCCTCAACGTGCTGAGGAGGGCAGGGTGGGAGCCACCCGCGGCGCCTGTGGAGCTCCGCCCCCTGCCCGCGGCCCTCGGCCGAGGGCAAGGTGGGGCCGTGAAGCAGGAAGCCCCGCCTTTCAGGGCGGGGCAGCTCACAGGCCTGCCGATCGCCGGCGGGCGCCCCTTAAATAGGCCCCCGGGGGGTCCATCGCGTGCCCCCGGATCGCCCCGGCCCCGAATGGTACTGGCGGAGCCTCAGGGACAAGGTGCTCTACGAGTACGGCGTCGACATCGGGGGGCTCCTCGACCCCGGCCAGCTGGAGTTCGTCCCCTCGTCCAGGAACCCCATCAGGTTCCTGCGCGTCGGGATCCGGGGGGGCCCTCACCTGGCGGCGCTGAGGGAGGACGGGAGCCTGGCGATCAGCATGGAGTTCGCCCGGATCCTCATGAGGTCCCCGGAGTTCCTGGAGAGCTGCGTCGTCGTGGACGGCGAGTCCGTCGAGTTCGTGCGCGGCGGGATGTCAGTCATGTCCGGCCACGTCGCCCGCGTGGGCAGGAACGTGTCCCTGGGCATGGACGTGTGCGTCCTGTCCCCAGAGGGCGAGCTGATAGCCGTCGGCACCTGCTCGCTGCCGCCCAAGCTGGCGGCAGCGAGGTCCGGCCCGTTCGTCAGGGTCCGCGCGCACGCCGGGCCCAGACGCGCTCGAGGGGCGCCGCCGGCGCCCGGCCGCTCGAGGTATATCATCCTGACGTACATCCTGGACCCGCAGAAGTCGCAGGTGCCGCCGTCCTTCCCCACGTAGTCGCCCTGCTGGAAGTTGCGCTTCAGCCTGACCCCGCACCTCGGGCACTCCTCCACGGTGACCAGGAACTCCGGGGAGGCCACGCCGGCGCCCGGCCGCTCGGAGTATTAACGGTTACCTCGGCGCTCGTCGCGCCTGCGAGTCGTGACGACCACGCCGTCCTTCCTCACGAATATCGTGTGCTCGAACTGCGCGACCTGGGCGCCGTTCGCCTCCACCAGAGTCCTGTACTCCTGGACTATGCCCATGGACACGAGCGCCCTCAGGGCATCGAGGGCGCCCTCCCCGAGGTCCCTCACTATCCACCTGGAGGCGAAGGGCAGACCCCTGTAGCGCTCCCATATGTGGGAGGCCACGCGCGCCAGCGCCGGATCCTTGGGGATCCTCCTCGACGCCAGCCTGAATATGTTGCTCGGCGAGGAGTCGATCACCCTCCCCGCCCCCTCCCTGGGCACCAGGAAGGGTTCGAGCGCGTAGGCGCCCATGGGCTCGAACCTCCCGGGCGCGTCCGCGTCCACGTTGGGCACCGATACGCCCGTGTGCAGCTCGAACCGGCCCAGCCTGTGGCCCGCCAGGTTGACCACGGGCCTGAGCCCGAGGGCGCGCGCGTACTCCTCCACCGCCCCGCCGAACCTCCTCAGGGGGACCCCCGGCGCTATCCTGGATATCCCCCGGTTGAGCGCCTCCCTCGTCGCCTCGACGAGCCTCTCGTTCTCGCCGGTCCACGCCAGCGAGATGGCGGTGTCCGCTATGTAGCCGTCGACGTGCGCCCCCAAGTCCACCTTCACTATGCTCCTGCCGTCGATCCTCAGCCTGTCCCCCGGCGCTGGAGTGTAGTGCGCCGCCACGGGCCCCTGCGATATGTTGCAGGGGAAGGCCGGCTCGGCCTCCCTGGATATCGCCTCCTCGAGCTCCTCGCAGACCTCCAGCGCGCTCCTCCCGTCCTCGACTATCCTCGCGGCCCTCTCGAGCGCGGCTGCGGCCGCCCTGCCGGCCCGAAGGTACATCTCGAGCTCCTCCGAGCCCCCGCCGCCCGCGCCCACGCCAACTCTTTAACGCGCGCTCCTAAAACCTTTGGCGTGATGCGTAGGTACAGGCGGGTGGCGGTCGGGGGCACGTTCGACCCCTTCCACAGGGGGCACCGCGCCCTCATAGACGCGGCGTTCTCGCTCGGGGATGAGGTCGTGATAGGGGTGAGCTCCGACGAGCTGGCGCGGAGGATGGGGAAGGCGCCCGACCGCACTTTCGGGGAGCGCGCGTGCGAGCTCCTCGAGTACCTGGAGTCCAAGTACCGCGACCGCGTCTACTCACTGCACAAGCTGGACGACCCCTTCGGCCCCCTGGCGAGCGATCCGAGCATAGAGGCGCTGGTCGTGAGCCCCGAGACCGAGGGGAGGGGGAGGGCCGCCAACGAGGTCAGGAGGTCCAGGGGGCTCAGGGAGGTCGACATAATCAGGATGGACTTCGTGCTGGCGGAGGACGGGGAGCCCATAAGCTCCACGCGCATAAGGAGGGGCGAAATAGACAAGGAGGGCAGGATCCTGGAGGGCGCGGAGCGAGGGATGGGCTTGGGGGCCGATTCGCTGCACCCGCTCGAGAGGAGGGTTCTGGCGGCGCTCAGGGGTTCGGGGGGGCCGCTCGACGTGGACGGGATAGCGGCGGCGTCCGGCCTCTCCCCGGACCAGGTGCGCAGGGCCGTCGAGTGGCTGAGGTCGAAGGGGATGGTCCGCGTCGAGTGGGAGGTCCGCAGGGTGGCCGTCCCGGGCCCCGGGGCGCGCAGGATCCTCGAGGAGGGCCTGCCCGAGGACAGGCTGCTCAGGGAGCTGGAGTCCTCGGGGGGCGAGCTGGGGATCCCCGAGCTGGCGGGGCGCCTGAGGATGGACGCGCAGGAGCTCAGCGCCTCGCTCGGCAGGCTGTCCAGGGGCGGCTACGTCTCGATATCCCGCGGGAGGGTCCGCGCCCTCAGGGGGGGACCCTACTCGCGGATCTCCCTGGACCTCCTCAGGAGGCTGGTGGACGCCGGGGAGCTCCCCCTGGACGGGCTCTCCCCCTCCGAGGCCTCCGCGCTCGACGAGCTCTCGAGGCGCCCGGGGGTGATCGAGGTGCGCGAGGTGCGCCGCGCGCGGGTGTCGCTGGCCGAGGGCGCCCCCGCGCTCCAGCCCGCCGCGGGGTCCGCGGAGGAGGTGACGCAGCTCACCCCGGAGGACATCTCGACCGGCAGGTGGAGGTCCCTGCGCCTCTCGAGGCTCGACGTCATCTCCCCCGTGCCCGAGATGCACCCGGGCAGGAGGCACGTGATAACCGAGTACGTGAGGCGCGTCAGGGAGATCTTCGCGTCCATGGGCTTCCAGGAGGTCTCGGGCGGCCTGCTGCAGATCAGCTTCTGGAACTTCGACGCGCTCTACACGCCGCAGGACCACCCGGCCAGGGAGCTGCAGGACACCTTCTACATGGACGTGGAGCCCACGGAGGAACCCCCCGCCGACGTCGAGAGCGCCGTAGCCGCCACCCATGAGAACGGGTGGAGGACGGGCTCCACCGGCTGGGGGTACGAGTGGGACCCCCGCGAGGCCCGCCGCGTGGTCCTGAGGACCCACACGACCGTCCTCAGCGTGAGGGCGCTCCACGCGACGAGGGACTTGCCGGTCGTCAAGCTGTTCAGCGTGGGCGAGGTGTTCCGCAACGAGAAGGTCGACTCCAGGCACCTGGTCGAGTTCCACCAGATAGAGGGGATAGTGAAGTCGCCCGACGCCAACCTGCGCCGCCTGATGGGCTACATATCCGAGTTCTACTCCAGGCTCGGCTTCCGCGACGTGAAGTTCTGGCCGACCTACTTCCCCTACACGGAGCCCTCCCTCCAGGTGATGGTCAGGGTGGGCGGTTCCTGGCTGGAGATGGGCGGAATGGGGATCTTCAGGCCGGAGGTCACGCTGCCGCTCGGGGTGGAGGAGCCCGTGCTCGCCTGGGGGCTCGGGCTGGAGCGCCTGATAATGGTGGACATGGGGATCGAGGACGCGCGCGAGCTCTACGCGAACAGGCTCTCCTGGCTCAGGAGGGTTCCCGCTTGCCGGTCGTGGACGTGGACCTGAGGAGGCTCGCCTCCCTGGTGAGGTGGACCGGCCCGCCGGAGGGCCTGCTGGAGGTCATCCCGTACGCCGGACTCGACATAGAGTCCGCGGACGGCGTGCTCGCGCGCCTCGAGTACAGTCCGAACAGGCCCGACTTCGCGACCGAGTGGGGGATAGCGGCGTACCTGAGGGGCCTGCTCGGCGTCGAGTCTGGCCCCGTGCCGCTCTCGGCGTCCGACTCCGGCGTCACGATCACCGTGGACCCCGGACTGAGGGGCGTGAGGCCCTACGTGGCGGGGATGGTCGCCCGGGGGCTGAGGCTCGACGGCGAGGCCCTGAGGCAGCTGATAAGGCTCCAGGAGGACCTCCACGAGGGGATCGGGCGCAGGCGCAGGAGGGTGGCCATAGGGCTCCACGACCTCTCCAAGGTGGAGCCGCCGATCCGCTACGAGGCGGTGGGCCCGGGGCACGCGTTCGTGCCCCTGGGCGAGCGGAGGCCATGGACGGTGGACGAGATACTGAGCTCGCACGAGCTGGGGAGGAAGTACGGCCAGGCCCTGCCCGCGGCCGGCCCCTACCCAGCGCTCCTGGACTCCGCCGGCCACACGCTGTCGTTCCCCCCGATAATAAATGGCGAGCACACGCGCGTCACGGAGGGGACGGACTCGCTCTTCGTCGACGTCACCGGCACCTCCCTGACGCGGGTACTGGACGCGCTCTCAGTCCTCGCGCTGACGCTCAGCGAGATGGGCGCGCGCCTGGGATACGTTGGCGTGCGCTACGGCCCGCTCTCCATCCGCACGCCCGACCTGTCCAGCCGCGAGCTCCGCCTGTCGGCGCGCCGCGCCTCCTCCCTCCTGGGGCTGGACCTGTCGCCGTCCGACGTTGCCAGGTGCCTCGGGAGGGCCAGGATCGGCGTCCGCGAGGTGACGGGCGACGTCGTCGTGGCGCTGGTGCCCAGGTACAGGTTCGACATCATGCACGAGGTGGACCTGGTGGAGGAGGTGGCCTACGGGTACGGGTACTCCGGGCTATCGCCCGAGGCGCGGCTCGACCCCGGCGCCGGCGGGATCTCGGAGCAGTCCGCCCTGGAGGAGGCCATGAGGGACGCGGCCATCGGACTCGGGATGCAGGAGGTCGTCACGACGCACCTGACGAGCCGCCGCCTGCTCTACGATCTGATGGGGAGGACCCCGGAGCGCCCGATCAGGTCCCTCTCCAGCAAGAGCGGCGAGCACGAGTACCTCAGGGACAGCCTGCTGCCGGGGCTGCTCTGGGTCCTATCGTCCAACGCGCACGAGGCCTACCCGCAGAGGATCTTCGAGCTCGGCTCCGTTATCTCGGCCGCCGGCGGCGCCGTGAGGGAGCGCCGCAGCCTGGCCTTCGCGATAGCGCACGCGAGGGCGGGCTTCACCGAGGCCAAATCCGCGCTCAACGCCCTGGTGGCCTCCCTCCTGGGGGCCGAGCCCTCCTATTCGCCATCGGGGTGTCGGCGCCCGCTCATCGAGGGCAGGTGCGCCTCCGTCTCGCTCGGGGGGCGCGAGCTGGGGATCGTGGGCGAGGTGGACCCCTCGGTCCTCTATTCGCTGGGGATCCAGGTGCCCGTGTCCGCCGCCGAGCTGGACGCGGACGCCCTGATGGACCTCTGCCGCGACCGCCGGGGGGCTCGCCAAGGTTAAATCGATCCCCCTCCCCCGAGCGCCAGCCCCGTCGGAGGGGCCCGGCGAGCAGCGGCTAGCCGTGACCCAGGGCCGTCAGGGGCGGGGCACAACCATTTATATCGGGTGGGGGGATCTGATACCGCGTATTGCGCGCATCGACATGCAGGAGCTCGCCCGACGAGCTGAGGTCCAGGCTCCAGGGGCTGATCCGCGAGCTGAACGACGAGGCCTCGAGGGGCGCCGTGGTGCTCGTCGAGGGGCCCCGCGACGAGGCGGCCTTGCGCGCCGCGGGTTACTCGGGCCCGCTGATCAAGGTCAAGGCGCTCGGGGGGCGCGCGAGGTCGCTGGGCGAGATCCTGTCCTCGGAGTACAGGAAGGCGGTGTTGCTCGTCGACTTCGACCGCGAGGGATCCAAGCTGGCAGTGCACATCCGCAGGCAGCTCTCCTTCTACGGCGTCGAGGTCGACGTGAGGTTCAGGGAAAGCTTTTTTGAAGCGTTCTCCGGCGAAGTCCGCGAGGTGGAGTCCCTTAGGAGGTTCACTGAGGAGGGATCGGAGGGTGCCGGATTCCAGTGGATATAAATACTTGGTGAAGATAGAGTTCCAAGTCGACGGGCCCGTCGACAAGCCCGACGTCATCGGCGCGATCTTCGGCCAGACCGAGGGGCTGTTCGGCCCGGAGCTCGACCTGAACGAGCTGCAGAGGGGATGGCGCATAGGCAGGATAGAGATAAGCCTGCGCCGCTCCGACTCGCGCGTCACCGGCGAGGTCCACATACCCGCGAACACCGACATAGCGGAGGCGGCGCTCATAGCCGCTGCCCTGGAGACCATAGACAAGGTGGGGCCCTACCAGGCCAAGTTCAGGCTGAAGGAGATAGAGGACGTCAGGGCGGCGCGCCGGAAGCAGGTGGTGGAGAGGGCGAAGGAGATAGTGAAGGAGTGGTCGTCCAAGGCGATAAGCGAGGGCGAGGACGCCCTCAGGGAGGTCTATGAGGCGCTGAAGCCCACGCGGCTCGTGTACTACGGGCCGGAGCAGCTGCCGGCCGGGCCCGGCGTCTACAGCTCGGACACAGTGATAGTGGTCGAGGGAAGGGCCGACGTGATAAACATGCTAAGGGCGGGCATAGAGAACGTGGTCGCGATAGGAGGCGCGCGGGGGGTCCCGGAGTCCATAATACAGCTGGGCAAGACGAAGAAGCTCATCGCCTTCCTCGACGGCGACAGGGGAGGCGACATGATACTGAGGGACCTGCAGTCCAAGGTGGAGCTGGTGAAGGTCTACCGGGCCCCGCAGGGGAGGGAGGTGGAGGAGCTGACCCCCGAGGAGATACGCCACATACTGAGGGAGGAGGCGCCGCCCGCGCAGGCGCAGGCGGCCGCCGTCCAGCGGCCGCAGCCGCAGCTGCCTCAGGCGCTGCAGCAGGTGGCCCTCCAGCTGGTGAAGGACCTCGAGGGCACGCTCGAGGCCGTGCTGCTGGACCAGTCCTTCTCGCAGTCCTCCAGGGTGCCGGTGAGCAGGCTGTACCAGACGATCCAGGAGTCCAGCGGGATAAAGGCGGTCGTGTTCGACGGGATAGTGACCCAGAGGCTGGTCGACGCGGCCGCATCTAAGGGCGTCGGGTTCCTGATAGGATCTAGGGTGGCGGATGGCGTGAAGGCGCCGGAGGGGGCGATGATCCTCTCCTTCGGCGACCTCAAGCCGCTGGAGACCCAGGCGGCCGGCGGCCAGTGATGCCCTGCGGCTACGCCTGCTACCTGCTGATACTCCTCGTCTCATGGCTCTCGGTCTACCTGGCGCTCAGGGGGAGGTCCAATAGCCTGGGCGCCAGGGGCGTGACCCTCGGCCCCCTCTACCTCATCCTCAACTCGCGCTCCCTGGGATCCGCCCTGGAGCGCTCGCTCGGAGGCCGCCGCCGCGCCTCCCTCCTGATATCCGCGTCCCCCGCGATCTCCCTGGCCCTGATGGGGTACGCGCTCTACTTCCTCTCCGAGAACATGCTGCGCTACTTCCTGGCGCCCTCCGGCTTCTCCGCGGTCGTGCCGCTGATACCTTTCGTCACGCTGAGGAGCGCCCCCCTGATCGCCATGTTCCTGGCGGCTGTCCCCCTGCTCGTGATACCCCACGAGCTGTCGCACGCCCTCGCCGCGGCCAACCGCGGCATAAGGATCAGGGGCGCCGGGCTGATCCTGCTGGCCCTCCTCCTCGGGGCTTTCGTGGAGCTCGACGAGGAGTCCTTCAGGAGGGCCGGCTGGAGGGACCGCGCCGCCACCGCGGCGGCCGGCCCCGCGGCGAACGCTGCCATCGCCGCTGCCCTGCTCGCTCTGATGCTCACCCAGCCGCTCTCCTACCTCTACCTGCCGGCCGGCGCCGCCGCCCCGTTCTACAGGCCCGGGCCCGGCGTCCTGGTGGCCGGGGTCGTGCCGGGGTCCCCGGCGCAGGCGGCCGGCATCTCGCCCGGGGACGTCATACTCTCGGTCAACGGCACGGAGCTGCGCGGCGTGCGGGACCTCGCGGCCCTGAACCTGAGCGCCGGGGAGCTGGTGGTGCTGGGCGTCGAGCGCTCAGGGCGCGAGATCGCGGTCCCCGTGCGCGTCGGGAACGTGTCGGGGCGGGCGATGATCGGGGTCTACGTCGCCGACGACGTGATCCCCAGGTTCCCGCTGCCTTACCTGGGGCCCTCCGCGGACTACGCTCTGGCCTGGCTCTTCACGCTGTCCTTCGCCGTCGCCGCCTTCAACGCGCTCCCCATTCCGCCATTCGACGGCGCGATGCTCGCGGACGCGCTCCTGGAAGCCGGGCTGAGGGACGGCGCGCGCAGGCGCGCGGTCCTCCTCCCGATCTATGCGGCCTCGGCGCTGCTCCTCGCGGGGAACATTGCGCTCTCCCTGGCGCGCTTCGGCATCCCCCGGCTCCGAGGGATCGTGCGGTGGGCAAATATCCCGGGTCCCCCTCGGAGGCCCCGTGGACGCGTGCGACGTCTGCGGTGCCCCGGCGGCGCACGTCATAGAGCGCTCCGGCCGCCGCCTCTGCGACGCGCACTATGTGTCATACGTGGAGCGCAAGGTGGCCAGGGCCATATCGAGGTACGGGATGCTGAGGCCCAGGGAGAGGATAGGGGTCGCCGTCTCCGGGGGCAAGGACAGCATGTCGCTGCTCAGGATCCTGAGCAGGATGGCGCCGCGCCACGGGTCGGAGCTGGTGGCCTTGGTCGTCCACGAGGGGATAGGGGGGCACGTCGAGGAGTCCCACGCGCTGGCGGAGGCCTACGCCAGGAGCCTGGGGATCAGCGTGCTCTCGGCCTCCTTCGAGGAGCTCTTCGGGCGCGGCCTGCCGGACTTGGTTGGGAGGGCGCCCGCCGGCACGTCTGCTTGCTCGATCTGCGGCCCGCTCAGGCGCCGCGCGATAGACGTCCTGGCGAGGGACGCGGGCGTCGATGTGGTGGCGACGGGCCACCACATGGACGACTTCCTCCAGACGTTCATCATAGCTATGATGGAGGGCGACCTGAAGCGCATCGCGTGGATGCACCCGGGGCCCAAGCCGGATCCCGAGGGCAGGCCCAGGCGCGTGCAGCCGCTCGTGGAGCTCTACGAGGAGGAGGTCCTCGGGTACGCCAGGGCCGCGGGCGTGCCCTTCATCGCATGCGATTGCCCCTACAGGCGGCAGGGGATCAGGGTGCGCGTGAGGTCCTTCCTCAGGGAGCTCGAGTCGAGGAGCCCCGGGGCCAAGGAGATTATGTTCCGCTCCGCCCTGGCGATCTCCCGGTCCCTCTCGGGGGACATCCCGCGCGCGGAGTACGTGCGGTGCAAGCACTGCGGATGGCCCTCCACGTCCGAGGTTTGCAACGCGTGCTCCACGCTGATGTCGCTGGTCGGGGAACCGATAAATAGTGGGCGCGCACTCTACGACCTGGGGGCGCGGGTAGGGCCGGGGGGCTAGCCGTCCCCTGAACCCGAAACCGGCTACACGCGGGGGCCAGCAACCCGCGGGTAAACCCCGTCCAGCGAGGCCCGCGCGGGAGGCGCCGCCGGATGACCCTGCGCCGCCGCGGCAACTCGCCGGCGGGCCCCGCGCTCGAAGGGGCGCGGGGACCCGCGGACCGCCGAACCGGGTTAGGCCCGGGAGGGAGCGGCCCTAAGGCGGGGCGGGGGGCGCGCGGCGTGCCGTAGGGTACTGCGGTCCCGCGGCGGCCGCGCCGGGCGGGCTGAGCCGCGGGGTCCGCGCCCTCCTAGGACGATCGCCCCGGGGCGGCCGCGTTCACCGAAACGCGGCGCGGCTGGTAAAGATCCCGGAGGACTGCTGCGCGGCCTTCAGTTGGCTGTTGGCGACTCCCACGGCCAAAGAAATTATATCGTAGGGCGATGATCCCAACGGGGCCGGGGTGCCCTAGCGGTAGGGGGCAGATGTCTAGCCCAGGCCTGCTAAGCCTGTGGGCCAAAAGCCCGCGCGGGTTCGAGTCCCGCCCCCGGCGCCACACTAGAGTGAGACCGGCCGCGGCAGCATCTGCGCAGAATCGCGTCTCAGCGAATTCGCGGAGTAGCGGGCCAGCCCCACACGGGATGCTTCGGAATCCTCCCGCCCAGCGAAAGCCTTAGGCCCACGCGGTGCCTGGAGTTAGGCACGGATTAGGGGTGAGGCAAAGTTTGAGGATGCTCTTCTTGGGCCTGGGATTCGTCTCCTACTCGGTGGCATCCATCCTAGGCGGAACCCACGAGGTGACCGTGACGGGGAGGAGGATCCCCCCAGACCATCCCGTGAAGAGGGGGTACTTCGAGGGCCTCTCGAGGACGGGCGTCCGGTTCGAGCGCCTCGACCCCCTGGGGGAGCCCGACAGGCTGAGGGAGATCGTGAGGCCCTCCGAGGTGATCGTGAACTTCATCGGGATAATAAGCGGGAGCGAGGGGGAACTTATGAGAGCGAACTACGAGGTCCCCAGGGCGCTCGTCAGGGCGATCCAAGAATCCAACCCGGATGCCTTCCTGATACACATAGGCGCGGCCATCCTGGGACAGAGGGAGAAGAGGGTGGTCGAGGAGTCACCCCACGGCGCCGGGCTCGAGCCCAGGACCCCCTACGAGAGGAGCAAGCTCATGGCCGAGAGAGAGGTCCTGGGCGCGCCGTTCAGGAAGGCCGTCCTGAGGCCCACCGTGATCTATGGCCGGGCTAATTCCCACGTCGAATTCGTCACAATATACAGGCTGGCGAGGAGGGGCATCATGCCCAGGCTCGGCCTGGCGCTGTCCGCGGTCAACGTCAGGTATCTGGCCGAGGTGATCGGCGCCCTGGCCGAGGAGAGGCCGGCGAGCGACTACCTGTACGTGAACGAGTGCGGGAAGGTCGGCGTGACCAGGCTCTTCGAGCTGCACTGCCGGGGGCTGGGGAAGCGTTGCCTCGGGATCCCCGCGCCGGGCCCCCTGGTCTCGGCGTTCCTCCCCGAGGGCCTCAGGCCGCTCGTCAGGTACGCGGATTACGAGTTCACCTGCGAGAGGACCAGGGAATACGTGGGGGATCCGACCTTCGTCGAGGAGGACGTGATGGAGAACGCTAGGTTCCTGAGGGAGCTCGACGAGCGGGGGGAGCTTGTCCCGGAGCGACCCCCTGCTCCGGCTATCCTCATACCCGGCCCGCGGATCCTGTCAGGGCAGGATCGCGTCTAAGCCGCCCTGCGAGGGCGAGCTGCGAACCTCGTCGGCTGCTACCGCGCACGGCCCGGAAATGTGACGTCGAGCTGGACCTGGGCAGGGAGGTCGACTAGAATGCGTCGAGGGGATGAGCACGGGCGCGGTCATGATGGCCACCGTGGCGTCGCTCACCACTCTCGGGGCACGGGATTGGCCTCCCGCACGTGGTGGCGGCCGAGACATCGCTGCTATTATCATAATAATAAATGATATAATGGTAAAACAAACCTCGCCCTTCAGGGCGGGGTGAAGGCTTTTAAATTCAAGACTCTATTTCCATCCGGATGCTCTCCTCCGGTCAACTTCTCGGAGATGGGGGGCGGGAGCCGATCCCTCCCGCGATACCGGGGGGCATCTACGAAGTCAAGCACGCGGGCAGGAGGACGAACGTGGTCCGCCTCCTGCCGAGCGGCGCGCAGGGGAAGAGGCTCAGGAGGCTGGCGAGCATCTCGGCGAGGCTCTTCAACGAGGTCAACTACGAGAGGAGGCAGCAATTCTTCCGAGGATTACTTCTACCTAGTTAGGAAAATAGCCGAGGTGCAGTCCGAGGCGGACAGCGCCAGGAAGGGCGGCGACGAGGCTAAGTCCCTGAGGCTCAACAGGAAGAAACGGAGGCTGTTCCGGAAGCTGGTGGGGCGCATGGCGCACCTGTACTGGAACCTGGCCAACCATCTGGTGAGGGGCCTCTGGGAGCTCGGGTATCGAAGATCTACCTGGGCTATCCCCACGATATAGCGCAGGAGAGGGGAAACAAGCTCACCTCCAACATGTGGAGGTATCGCGAACTCATGGACGCGATCGAGCTCAAGGCGCAGGAGTACGGCATTCGCGTGTACGAGGTCCTGGAGTACAGCACCTCGAACCACTGCGCGATACATTGTGTGGAGGTGACCAGGGACCCGAGGGGGGTGGTGAGGTGCCCGCTCGGACATAAGTTGCACAGCGACCTCAACGGGGCTCTGAACGTACTGAGGCGCGGCGCCGGCTCGATGCCAACAACGCTCGGGAGGCCGCTCTCCTTCCTCGTGGATCACGGCGGAGTAGCGCCCGTCAAGGGGGCGTAACCGACGAGGCCCCGCCCCGGATCCCGGGGAACCCTCGCCCTGAAGGGCGGGGAGGAGGTCAGACGTGCCGGATGCTGCGGCTCCGGAGCTGGTTCAATGAGGCGCGATCGCGCCATCAGTTCACAGCCTGGAGGACAGCGCCCCCAGGAGCTCCTCCAGCCTATCGGCGGCCACGCTCCCGGTGGCTGCCTCCGGGCCCCCGCCGCCCCTTCCTCCCAGCGCCCTCAGCGTCTCCCCGAGCAGCGCCCCAGCGTTCACGCCAGAGCCGCGCGGGCAGGCCAGCAGCACCCGGGCAGGATCTCCTGTCGCCACGGCCAACAGGCAGGCGCCGGATGACGTGGCCGCCTCGATGGCGTCCCCCAGCACCCCCTTGAACTCCAGCCCCTCCGCCTCGAACACGCGCAGCTCGGCGCCGGATGACGCCCTCAGGATCCTGGGCCCCCTGAGGATCGCGCGGGAGAGCGACCTGAGGGCGGCGCGCGAGGACCCCAGCTGGTCCAGCACCTCCCCGAGGCGGGCCGAGAGCCCCTCCACGCTGGAGTTCAGGGCCCGGGCCGAGAGCCCGGCCTCCCTGAGGGCCACCGAGAAGGCCGCGGCCGCCGCGGGGCCCGCGCTGAACCTGAGCTCGTGGCGGCCGCCCGAGAGCGATCTGATCTCCGTCACGGCTATCCCCCAGGACTCCGCCGTGTTCCTGGCGTGCCTCCGGGCGCACGCCGCCCAGTCGTAACCCTGGACCTCCACGACGCGCACGGGCGGGGAGATCCTCTCCTCGTATGCCCTCAGCCCGGGGAACGCCGACCTGGCCTCCTCAATCGACTGGAAGGAGTGCTCCAGGACGGGCCTACCCTCCATTATCACGGAGTTGGCCTCCTCCAGGGCCCCGGCCACGTCCGCCCACGTGGGCCCATCGCCCTTCACGACTATCTTGCCGCGCCAGCCCTCCTGCTCCACGAGGATCGGGAGGACATTGACGCGCTTGGTCAGGGCCCTCATGAACACGTGCTCCGCGGTGTGGGCCGCGGCCTCCGGATCGGCGCCTAGGCACACGGTCGGGGTCCAGGCGGGCCCCCTAAAAGCAAACCGGAGCCCCTCGGGCCTCAGGTACGCTTAAGGCCCGGCGCGCCCCAAGTAGGGATTCGTGGCCGTCACCAGGGTGCTGATAATGGGAGCGGGCGGCACGACCTGCAGGGGCCTGATAGAGTCCCTGTGGAGGGAGGGGTGGTTCTCCGAGCCCAGGATCCTCCCGGACGTGGCTGCAGAGCTCTCCAGGAGGGGCTACAACTACGACTCCGCCGCGATCTCCCACGCACTCGCGGACCTAGTGAGGGCGGGCACGCTCTCCAGGAGGGGCACGCCCAGGACCTATAAGTACGTCCAGAAGAGGCCGCCCTCGGACTAGGTGCGGGCGACCAGCTCCTTGGAGAGCCAAGCTATTCCGTACGCGGTTATGCGGTAGTACACGGACCTGTTCCCCGAGCGCCTCTCGACGGCGTTCTGCTTGGCCAGCTCGCTGAGCCTGGAGCTTATCTATTTCGGCTTGAGGGCGGTCGCCTGCTCCATCTCCTGGATGGTCATGCCGTCCCTCTCGGCCTTGCCCAGCTCGTAGGCTATGCGCGCGGCGACCAGCTGTAGGGCTATCAGCTGCTTGTCGCTCATCCTGGGGTCCTGGACCATACCCTGGGGCCCTCCGGGGTGAGCTTCACGTAGTCCCCGAACATCTCGGCGAGGTCCCTCAGCGCGTAGTTCACGTGTCCGCTATGGCGAGGCGTTTAAGCGACATTGGGGATACCGGCTTTTTTTCTTAACTCGTTAAACTCCTCCACTGTGGGGCCCGCTATCCTAGACGCTACGTATAAATCCCCGGTTTCAATACAGTACTTCAACGCAGCTCTCAATTTCGGAGGTAACGTCTCTATGAAACCCCAATCAGCACTCCTTCTTCGAATCTCCCTAACCTCTTCCTCCAGTCTATACCACTTCTCTAGCTTGCTCAAGGACCCCCACCACGATACTATCCCTAACAACTTCTTAAATCTACGCCGATCTTCAGCAGCGGTGTGCTCGAGAAATTAATGAAGCTAGCCATCCTGTTCTCGATACGCTTGAGATCCTCCTTTGTGGCCATAGTGTTCTTGATCTCCTGTACCTCTCTCTCCAGCTTGGCCGTCCGTCTCTCCAACCTCCTTAGGTCCTGCTTGGTGGCGACGTCCAGCGGCACGGCCACAACGCCGGCCACGACGGACGCCAGCTTGAGGGCGAGGTCGCGCCGCGAGGAGGCGGCATCGGCGATGAGGTCTATGAGGAACTCCGGCTCCCGCCTCGCGAGCTCCCTCAAGGCGGCCTTCAGCTCCTCCACGTCAACACCTAATAGAGGATATAGATATAAAAGCTAGTTGCGGCAGTTTTGCGTGGTCTTCACGCCGTTCCACCTAGGCCCCGGGCTCCTTCTCGCCGTAGCGCTCCGTCGTTGGCTGAGCCCGGCGGCGCTCGTCGCCTCGAGCGTAGTTATCGACTTAGAGCCGTTTCTCCACCTCATGGCCACGGGCACGCCGGCGCACGGGATCGCCCATTCCCTCCTCGGCGGAGTTGCCCTCGGCGCTGTGACGGGGCTGCTCGCCGCGAGGATACGCCCGCTCTGGCGTTTCTTCGGCCTAGAGGGATCCCCGCGGTCAGCTCTTGCGGGGGCTGTGGCCGGGCTTATACATGTGCTCATAGACGCGCCGCTGTACCCCGAGACGCCGCTTTTGTTCCCTCTAGGCGGAAACCCGCTCTACGGCGTCGGCGGCTTTATCGACGGCATACCGCGCCTGTCGGTCGATTTAACGGCAATATGCGCGTTGATGTACACAGCGGCACTTCCGCTCTACGCCTGGCAACTCTCCAAAGAGAGCGTGGAGAGGGGACGCGCGACGATTGCCTCGGTCCTTGGAGTAGCCTTGTTGCTCCCAGTTCTCGTGGCGTTGGATAGCCAAGCCCAGCGAGCCCTAGGGGCCGTGGGACTGGCCGCGCTGGCCGCCGGCGCGTCTCTAAGCTACGTGCGGCCCAGGCCCGCCCTCTTCCTCGCGTATTTCGGCTTGCTTGCAGATACATCGTTCTTGGGGCTACTGTGTCTCTCCGACCTGTTCGGACCGGCCTCCCATGCGGCGTGTATAGCCGTGGTCGCCAGCGCCCTTCCCTTCGCGTTGTTAAGAATAAACGCCCTCCGTTCAAAGGCCGCGTTTTAACCCAGATAGGGGCTTGGATGGAAGTACGCCGAGTCGCCGACCTGCCGCCATCCGGCCTATTGTGGATATAGATACATGCACTACCGGCGGCCCTCTGCGTCACGTGGGCAACTCCGTCGGCCGGCGCGTCGAGAACTATGGCGCATGCTATCCGGGGTAGCCCGGGAATAATCGCCGTATTGAGTAATCAATATTTGCCCTCTCGCTCGTATCTGCAACATGGATATGAGTATAGCGACACTAGATACATCGCGGCGCCTCCGTGCAATACGTCGGACGCGGCCCTTGAACCCGATACTGCCGACACGACCGCAAGAACCAACGCGGCGAGGACAGCCGCCAGGGCGGAGCCGCCTGGGTCTCCGTAGATCGACGACCGAAGTGTTTTTAGTTGTTTTTGACATCTAGGGCTTCGATCAACGGCCTCAGTTTGGGGCAAAGAGTTGTCCCACGCCGTGAGAACCGTATGTTGGAACCGTGGCGCCGGGGGTGGGATTTCTGGGCGGCTCGGCCTGAACCCACGCCCCCTTGCGGGGACGGGATACCCCGTCGGCAGATCTCAAGTCCCGCGCCTTGGGCCGCTCGGCCACCCCGGCTGTTGCCTCCAGCCCAGCGGTATTTAATTTTTGCCCCGGCGGGAAAAACTTTTATGCGCATGCGGTGTGGACTACCGGCGGGGGTGCCCGAGCCAGGTCAAAGGGGCAGGTAGGGGCACCAAGCCCCTGGCTAAGCTTAAGACCCTGTGGCGTAGGCCTGCGTGGGTTCAGGCGACGCCGCCCCCGAATCCCACCCCCCGCATCCACATGGGCATCTCCATCGCCGTCATCGCGGCCGAGACGGCGGGCTTAACCACGTCTGGCCCCGGCGGGATCGGCCCTCATGCACGCCCCTACCCTGCGGCGCGATCGCCGAGGCCGGCGTCCCCGACGCGCGGGCGCGATCCAGGCGGTCGGGCCTACTGCGCCGGCCGGCTCGGCCTCACTCGCCTGCGTGGGCCGGCGAGTCCCTCCTGGTGGGGACTTGGGATCGGTAGATGGAGTTGTTTCCCGTGACTATGTAGGACACGGCCACGGCGATCACGGCCGCCGGGAGTAGTTGAAAGCTTCCCGTCATCTCGACAACCATCACGGTCACCGATAGGGGGGCCTTGGCGGCTCCGCCGAACAGAGCGGCCATCCCGACTATCACGAAGGGGGCTATCGACGGCGCCAGCTGGGGGAAGGCCAGGTGGAACAGCAGCCCGAGATCCCCTCCCACGAAGGCCCCTATGAACAGACCCGGGGCGAACACGCCGCCGCTTCCTCCGGAGCCCACGGTCAGCCCAGTGGCCGCTATCTTGAGGAAGGGCAGCAGGGCGAGCAGATAGACCGCGGGCAGAGCCGACGGGAGGGAGCCGAGTCTCCCATATTCGAGGAGGTTTATCCAGCCGTAGCCTATGCCCATAACCTCGGGGGCCAGTAGCGCTATCGCACCGGTCAGGAGCCCGCCCAACGCAGGCTTGAGGTAGGGAGACACGCGGAGCCTCTTGAAGGCGTTATGTATGCCGTAGAACGCCCTTATGTAGAGCAGGCCCACCAGCCCCGCCGCGGCTCCCAGCACGGCGTAGAGGGGGAGGGCCGCCGGGTTGAACGGCCCGGTGTAGCTGCCGAATATGGGGGCGAAGCCCACGACCGAGCCGAATATGGAGTAGCCGACCGCGGACGCCACGAGCGCGGGGTAGATCACCTCGACCTCCATGTCCCTCCTGTAGAGTATCTCGGCCGC
>Ga0080005_129614_pt1 | contig 57443 bp, 43 predicted proteins | sample JossMetagenome_2_FD_69208 | JGI IMG/M metagenome (GOLD analysis project Ga0080005, IMG submission 69208) | Hot spring sediment microbial communities from Joseph's Coat, Yellowstone National Park, USA - JC3_ASED (SPADES assembly) (version 2) | ecosystem: Environmental > Aquatic > Thermal springs >...
GGGTATAGACATAAACTTCAACAACATAACATACACAGTTCTAGACTTGAGTGGAAATCTAATCACGATTGGTGTTATACCTTTTAAAGGATTGGAGAGGGCTCTTCACCTAAAGAAGCTTGCTGAAGAGCTTCAGAAGAGGTTCCCAAATTCTTGGAGGTTTTTGAAGTGGGTTAGAGGGGTTAGGGGTAGGTGGCTTAGCAAAGCTAGGAACATATTGATGGATTCAGCCCACAGATCATCTAAGAGGCTTGTGGATATAGCCAGAGAGTATAGAGCTCTAATAGTCTTTGAGGATTTGGATAGGCTTAAAGAGAATGGCAATAACGGTTACAAGCTCTCGTGGGAAAAGTCTTTGTGGTGCTACAAGAGAATACAGATGTTCACAGAGTATAAAGCTGCTTTTCACGGAATTAAAGCAGTTTATGTAAATCCATTTAAAACTTCTAGAAAATCGCCTAACGGCAAAAAGCTGAGTTTCATAAACTATAGATATGTTGAACTGGGAAGCATAGTGACATCTAGAGATGTTGTAGCTTCCTGGAATATAGCATTGAGGGGTTTGAAGAAGTTAAAGCGGATGAGGGGCTCTTGGGTTATGTTGAGCCCTGATAGCCCTGCAGATGAGGGGATGAAAACCCAACCCAATGCGGGGAACCCCGAGGCAAGAAAAATATATCCACAAATATTTACAACTATTCACAAGTGATAGCCTCGGGGAAACCCTTGCACTGAAGAGGTCTCTTTCTCTAATACGGGGACTCAGCTCTTAATATAGAGACTATTATGAAGCTTTACACTGTTGATGTTTTGGTGTTTCTCTCTGTATACTGAGTTCAGGAAGCTGTTAATCTCTTGCAGTACTCAGTTTTGAGTTTCTTAATCATTATTGAGGGAAAGGTGTTTTATGTTTCCCTCTTTTTTCTAGACCATTTTATTCCGAGGATTACAGTGTCTCTATTGAACACTATTATGGCTATGGTGATTATGGCTATGCAGGAGGTTATGGCTGTAGCTGTACCTATTGCTATTGGTGCTAGGCTGTTTGATAGCTTTGATATGATGTATATATATGGCAGGGGTGCTACAAGTATGCCGTAGAGCGCGGCTGATGTTGTGTTTACTGGTAGGTTTATGAACATGCTTACAATTGCGAGCCCTATGTATAGAAATGTTATAGGTGTTGCAAGCACTCCCGCAATTCTCTCATCAGATGATATAGACCCTATCACCACCCCTATTGCCCCGCTATAGATAAGGCCTATGATTAGCGGCATAACTATGTATCCAAGAGCCTCCCAGCCAATATTTGTCATAATAGCTTCAATAGTACCTGTACCGCTACTCGTTGGCGCTGTGCTTATAGGTGATGTCATTGAGTATAGCATTATGTAGAGTGCTATGAAATATATAACCCCATTTAGAAGGGCTATGATCATGGCGCCGAGTATCTTAGCCAACACAATATCTCTTCTCGGTATTGGCTGCGCTAAGAGCATTTCAAAAGCTTTCTCAACCTTCTCTATAGCCGTATTACCGGCGGCAAAACTTGTTGTGATACCCATTATGAATGACACTATGAACATTGCCGCCATGGAGAAGTTCAGAAGGCTGTTGATCTCCGAAACACTCATAGCTTTACCAAATGCAATAGCTGTGGTTTCAACAGTTACCGTCTTCTGTGGAGGTATAGACATGTTGTAGAGCAGAGCTATGGCTCTTGACAATAATGTCGATATTAATGATGCGATGGACTGAACAAAGCTCACTCTACTCTGTATAGCCACCTGAGAAAATGTATCTATTTTAATAAATGCTTTGAGTTCAGGCATTTTCCCCAGAGCCAAGGAGCTCTCTGTAAAGCCCTTTGGAAAAACAAAGACATATGTATTCCCACTTAAAGCACTCTCTACACTAGGATAAATCCTTACACCCCCACCTAGAGATGAGTTCAAATTCTGCAAAAGGGTGTTAACAAGTCTCGTGTTCTCCTCCACTACAACAGCCACCCGCATACTCATAGCCTCTTCAACAGCCTGCGAAATACCACTCCTCGCAGCACCACCAATAAGCGTATAGAATGCAAAGAGCAGAACGAGAGATGCTATAAATGCTGGGTTTCTCAAAGCAGCTTTAACCTCTCTGACAATGAGTTGCTTGAGCGCCATTATCTCAGCCCCTGACCCTCATAAAGACCTCTTCCAAGTTCCTAGAGCCTGTTCTCACCTTAAGCTCTTCTACACTACCCTCAGCAACAAGTCTACCCCTATACAGGATCCCCACCCTCTGACACAGATTCTCAACCTCAAGCATGTTATGCGAACTGAGAAGCACTGTAATCCCATACTCCTTGCTATACCCAGCCACCATCTGCCTCACCTGAATACTCCTCTCAACATCGAGACCCGTAGTTGGTTCATCGAGTATTAGAAGCCTTGGCCTTGAGGCGAGCACTGTGCTCAAAGCCAGCAGCCTCTTCATACCCTTGCTATATGTCCTCACAGGCCTCTTCAAAGCATTCCCAAGATCGGCTATCTCAATTGCTTCAGAAACAGCTTCCTCAAGCCTCCTACCAGAGAATCTGAGGGAAAGCATAAACCTTATGAAGTCATAGCCAGTCAGATCCCTGTATGCCCCAGCCTCCTCAGGCAGGTAATTAATTAGCTGCCTAACCTTCAAAGGCTCTTTCACAACATCAACACCAAAAACCTCTACAACCCCACTTGTAGGCTTAATCAATGTGGCTATGATTCTAAGCGTAGTAGTCTTGCCACTACCATTAGGACCTATCAAACCATATATCTCCCCCTCACGAATAGAGAAACTAAGGTTGCTAACACCAACAACACCACCGCCATAAACCTTTGTGAGGTTCCTCACCTCAACAGCAACACCACCACTACTCAACATACAGCACCTTCACTAACCCAAAAAGCTGCACAACCAAATATAAGTACTGATGATAAAGATAGTGAGCATTACACCAAATGAAAATGTGCTCACACAACAAGCTTTATTTCCCCAGAAGTTTAAAGCCTCTCTGAGAGGTTATAGCCGTGGCTAGGCTTAGAGTGCTACCCTTTGACGCCCTTATAGTTGTCGATATGCAAAACGATTTCATGCCAGGAGGCTCTCTAGAAGTCCCCAACGCACTCACCATAATACCCAATATAAACAGGTACATAGAGCTCTTTGAAAAGAGTGGCGCAACAACAGTGTTTACCAGGGACTGGCACCCAGAAAACCACATATCTTTTAGAAGCAGGGGCGGGCCCTGGCCACCACACTGCATTCAAAACACGCGAGGAGCAGAGTTCCACCCAGCCTTGAACATTCCTAAAACTGCTATAGTGATTTCAAAAGCCTTCAAAGAGGATGAAGAGGCTTACAGCGGGTTCAAAGGAGTTGAATTAGAGAGCAGCAAAGACCTCAACACAGTTCTCAGAGGTAGAAACATCAAGAGGGTTTTCATAGCTGGTGTAGCTACAGAATACTGCGTAAAGGCTACAGCCCTAGATGCGATAGAACTTGGATACCAAGTATTCCTACTCACAGACGCTGTAAAAGGCATTAACCAGCCTCCAAGCACTGAAAACAGGGCTGTAGAGGATCTGCTTAGAAGAGGAGGTGTAGCAATAACGCTTAACGATATAGAGTAACAACAAATTCAAATCTAGAAATCAAGTATTTAGATAGAGACGCTGACTCCATGGATTTGAGTGTTGATGCAAATCGCTTTATGATTTTATCTGGGCTCAGTGATGTGCAAACCATTCTGATGCACTTTTTGCAATTGCTATGCAGTTTTTGACACTCTCTCTACATGATATTTCGAAAACTGGTATTACCCCTGCTCTTTTCTTGAGCCACTGTGTGATTAGACTCCAGTTTACTGTTCCAGTCTGTGGAGGTCTGTGAAGATCTTTCTGCCCATCGTTATCGTGAAGATGTAGCTCTACAATATGCTCTCCAACTGTGTTCAAGAACTGCTGCAGGGTTTTCGTTATGTTTGCATGGCCCACATCTAGGCACACACCGATCCCCTCACCAATTATCTCTACAAGCTCTTTCAAGTCTTTTGGGCTAGAGCCAAAAAGCTCTTTCTCAAGCCTATTCTCTACAGCAACTATGATTCCTCTCTCCATAGCCTCTTTTACAACAGTCCTGAAGAACTCCAGATTGGTTTCCAGGGGGTTTCTAAACACAGTTTTTATTGTGTGAAAAACAGCTACTTCAACCCCAATTCTCGACGCCGCATCGAGCCACTTAACCATTCTCTCCACAATAGATTCTAGAGGCATGACATCAGCATCAATCTCATCGTAGGGCATGTGCACAGTTCTAACAAACCTCTTCAAATCCTCCCCAAGACCATTGACAACCTCCTTCAGCATAGCATCCTCAGCATGCTTACCGCCAAACAATGCAAAGTTATCGTAGTCAAGCTCGATATAGAGACCCTCTAAAGCAAGCGCCTTTACAGCTTCCAAAGGTCTTAAGTTTAGCAGTATCATTGTGGAAAACACTGACAAAAACTCATCACCCTAGAGACATGTTATCTATTCACATATCCGCAGAGGACAGAGTTTTAAGCTCTGCAGACTCCATGAAACTAACACCTACATCTATCGCATGGTTGATGCTGTGTAAACCTATATTATCTTTGGGAAATACTCTTCAATTACTCTCCAGGGCTCTTCTCTAAGAATTTTAAGCGCTTTTGGTAAGTACTCTACTACATCATCTGGCGTCACACCATCTTCGCCAACATCCTTCGCTGCCAAGTCCCCTGCTAATCCATGTACTAACACCCCCATTCTTGTCGCATCCCCTACGTCCCCATAGCCAATGCCATACATTGCCGCTATAGTCCCTGTAAGCACATCCCCCATGCCAGCCTTCGCCATCCCCGGATTCCCAGTCATATTTATATATATGTAGCCATCTGGTCTGCAAACTAGGGTATGCGCTCCTTTGAGAGTTATGTAGCTGTTGAGCTCTATGCATGTCTTCCTAAGAATGGCCACAGGGTCTTCAACAATTTGTTGCGTGCTGAGCTGGGTTAGCCTCGAGAATTCACCTAGGTGTGGAGTTATTATTGTTGGCGCCTTTCTCTTCTTCACCACGTTGGGGTCCTTAGATATCGCTGTAATTCCATCGCCATCAATTATAATGGGTCTATCTATGCCCTCAACAAGCCTCCTTATAAGCTCCTGTGTCTCTGGATTTAGTGATGCTCCAGAGCCTATGGCTACAACATCAATATTAGACTCATCTACTACTCTAAGTATTGTCTCAAGGTTTCTATACGCCATGGTTCCCTCATCTGTTTCCTCAAGAGGTATGAAAACTATCTCGCTATTCCTAGCAGCTATGAATGGTGCTATAGACTTTGGAGTTGCAAGCCTTGAATATCCTCCGCCAGCCTTTAGAAATGAGTATGCCACATAGTATGGCGCTCCATAGTAATACCTAGCACCTGCAATAGCAAGAAACTTTCCAAAAGTTCCTTTATGACCCCACTTAACCCTTTCTGGAGGTGGAGTGGGGTAGTTCAACTCAGCTCTAATACTATCAGAGTTTAGAAGCTGTGGTGGGTAAGATAGGTAGGAGATATAAAGCTTACCACAGTAGTGATACCCAGGGTACAGAATGTTTCCATACTTTGGCAACCCGAAGGAAACCGTATAGGTGGATTTCACAGCCACTCCATAGACCCTCCCATCATCACCTCCTATGCCAGATGGGATATCCACACTAATAACAGTCTTCCCCATGCTATTCACAGCCTCTATAACACTTCTCCTAACACCTGTGACCTCACCCCTCAAACCAATCCCTATAACACCAACAATGAGAGCATCACACTCCCTAGCCTCTTCAACAAATCTCTTCACATCCTCATCACTCAGAAGAACCCGTATCGGTATATCCATGGCTTTAACAAGCTCAAAATTCTTCCTAGCAGGCTCTGTAAACCTCGATACATCTCCAACAACATAGACCTTGACACTTGCCCCAGCAGCGTAAAGCCTTCTTGCAGCTACGAGGGCATCACCACCATTATTACCAGTTCCAGCAACAACACAGAAACTCTTTCCATGCAAACCAATTTCACGCAGAGCCATATTGAATATCGCAGAGCCTGCATCTTCCATTAAAAGCTCGTGGCTTAATCCAAATCTCTTAACAGCCTCTTCATCAAACCTCCTCATCTCATCAACGCTGCACACCTTTAACCTAATAAGACCTGTGGTTGAAGCCATGCTAAACACCTCAATATTTTTGAGAGTGAGCAAAGCTTTAAACACACATACAGCTTTCTACAAATGGTTAGCACAATGACTGTTAAGATAATTCCTGTACTCGATGTGATGAGGGGTCTTGTGGTTCACGCTGTTGAGGGTGTCAGGGAAAAGTATAGACCTATCTCCAACAGCATTATATGCTCTTCACCAGAGCCAAGATGCTTCATAGATAAGTTGCTGGATATGGGATTTGATGAGATTTATATAGCAGATCTAGACTCCATAATGGGTGTTGGCAGTAACCTGGATGTTATAGAGTATGCTGTGAAAAGGGGTTTCAAGGTTTTTGCAGATATTGGAAGAAATGGCATGAATAGAGTTGATGAAGAGCCTCTAAGCTTTGTAATAGGAACTGAGTATTTGAGCTACCCAAACGAATTGAGCTATATACGCAACAGAGTCTCAAGCCTTGACATGGTTGAGCATGGGGTGAGGTTCTCAAACACCTTACTTCCCCTAGAGAAGACTTTAAATAGCTACAAAGAGCTGGGGTGCTGGCCAAAAACACTGCTAGTGATAAACCTCAAGAGAGTTGGAACAATGAGGGGCTTCAACATCGAAATTGCTGAAAAAATTAGAGAGCTCTATAGAGGGAGACTCATAGTCGGAGGAGGCATTGCAAACATAGAGGAGATTAAAAGACTAGATAAGGTAGGTGTAGACGGCGTTCTCATAGCTACAACACTTCACAAAGGACTTATCAAAAGTCCCTACATCTAGACCTCAACTTTGCATAAAATATGCAGATACAATATGGAGAACTTGCGAATCGCCTAAGAATCCTTACACTTTAGAGTGAGGACTCAAACAGGTTTTAGATGATCTGTTTAACTCCTTTTCTGAAATTGTGTAAAGAGTTATCGCAATTATGATAGTAGCTGTGTATACTACTGCTGTAATGATCTCTATGGATATGCTGAGCGCGGTTTCTTTGTGTTGTGCAAGCTGTGGAGAGATGTCGATGCTCTTCAGGACCCAGCCCCTTTCTGCTATGGCTATAAATATCCTGTTGTTCACAATCTCTAGGGGTTTTATGTAGAGCTGGTACTTTGCATTCCTGTCCAACACTTCTCTATGTAGCAACTCTAGGTCTTTATCTAGAATTCTCAGCTCAGCAATTGCTGTACTGGTTGCGTTAGGAATTAAAATAAGAGCAGTGATGCTGTTGTTAAACATTTTCACACTAATTGCGCTACCCCCATTTGCATAGTGAAAGGCTTTCACAATGCCGTTGCACACCTTTGCAATGCCCTCTGTTGTGCCTAGATAAATACAGTTGTCGTCTGCTGCAATGCTAAGGAGATGCCACCCATACCCCAGCTCCATAGAGTCTAACGGTTTTAAGTCGTTAGATAAGAAAATGATGTGCGTTACATCATTAAGTGTGTAGCCCAATACAATGCTGTTTCTAAGCATTGCAATTCTAGGAACAGCACGTTTACCCAAGCCTATAGGGATGCTGTATACTGCTTCTAGTGAGAGTGTGTCTAGAGCCCTCCTCTCAATTCTTATCCACGAAAAGCCAGTTCTATTAATAACGCCTGCAACATAGAGACTATTACCTAGTACTGCTATATCCATAGCAACATCAACACCTCTAGAGAGAGATATAGAAACATTTCCAGAACAGTTTAGCCCATCGCCAAACACAGTTATAAGCCAAGAAGTTGAAGACCTAGATACATTCACAGCCCCTACAGCATACACCCTACCCCCATAAACAGCACAATCATAGAAACCGCCAAAAGACCCCACAAAAACCTTAACAATAGCACCACTCAAAGCATCAACCACCACAGCATACACCCTAGGATAGCCACTCAAATTCTCAAAACCAAATAAATAGAGACTCTCATTAAACAAACACACAGCATTAGGAGCACCAACACCAGGAAGAAGAGATACAGCATGCGAAAAAGTATGGAGATATGGAGCAATAAACAGGCACAGCACAAAAACTGCTAAACACAGCCGAACATATATAACCATAGGCAACACCAAAAGAACTCTTCTCAACAAACACAAAATATACCTATATCAAAACCTCCCTACCTACACACATATCACAGAAAACTACACCAAACCACAAACAATTTGCATGCGTCTATGGGCAATGAGTTTATTCGGTATTGAATAGATGCTCACAGACATCACCAAACATATTTAAGAAGTGCACAAGATGCAATACTTTGTGAAGCAATAAAACTGTATGGAGGTTCAACCCTCTGATTTGAGAAGATGTCAGAGACACTCTTTTTCAATTCTCTTGACACACTCTTTAATGCATATCTCAAAGGAATCTCTATCAAAACTCTTCTCTGCACACACATCTCTGCAATACCTATATGGATGTGTCTTTGCATAGTCGTTACAAGTATTCTCCATGCTGTATAACCAAAGTGTACTCTATGTTTAAAGAGGTTTATTTGTTCAAGGACTGTTACGGGTTTGAAGTGATACTAGTAGCAAGTCTTTAGTGTGAGGAGGCTCAGGGATAGCGTAACGAATCACCTGCCAAGTATCTACAGCTAGTTATAGGTATTGGTGGGTGGTGAATGCTCTATTATAATGGTCTTAACTTCGAATGGTTTCATGTTTAGCTTTATTATATCTGTGTTTTCAGCTATTTTTGTTACTTCGTTTAGCTCTATAATGTCTGTTTCGATCACCCTTGATGCTTTGAACCCTAGTTTGATTTCTGCCTCTATCTTCTCGCTATATGGGTTGTAAAGCCTTAGTGTATATCCCTTGCCGTTTTCAGCTGGTTTAAATGCTGAGAGAATTATTTTTGCAGGTTCAGCTCTTGCAATGCTTATATTTTCTACAGCTCCATTAACTGTTATAGCTATTGGTTTGTGGATTAGTTCTTGTGCTACTTTAGGTACTTCAGCTCTTTGATAGTCTCCCTCATGTGGATACAGATAGTATGTCACTTCGAATTCCCCGATATCGCTCCATGGGTTGGGGAATGTTGGGGATCTTATTATGCTGAGCCCTATATCTCCTCTAACAGCTGAGTATCCATGTCTTGATGGGGCTATGATTGCCAAGCCCTTTTCACCATCTGATACATCTGCCCACCTAACTGCAGGTACCTCAAACTTTGCTTTCTCCCAGCTGCTCTCCATCCTAGTTGATCTTGCGATAGCTCCAAATGGTATGTCGAACCATGCCTTCTCACTCTTTGTTGATGTTCTGAACCAGTGTTTGAGGAGAGCACCCTTATTCCTCCAGGCAATTCTGTTGCTAACCTCTATAACTGGGCTATCCTTGTAGAGGCAGATTCTCTGAACAACTTTCGATGCTTCAAAGCCCTTCACAACCTCTACGCATGAAGCTAGAGGTCCTTTTACAACTGTTCTTGGCTTTTCTAAAACCTTAAGCTCAACGCCTTGTGACAGAAACTCGTTTGTAACGTCCCAGGCATCGAAAAGCCCGGGCTTGTCAATGTGGGCTATGAGCTTTGCCGGTTCCCTCAACAGCTCTACACCACTGGAGAGCTTTATAGAGGCTATGTCACCATTTTCATCTAATTTGACTGCTATGAGCCTGTTCCTCAGCAAAATGCCATCCTCACCTTCAACAACCTCTACCCCCTCATAAGACCTGCAATCATAAGCACCAAGACCATAGCTTTTAACGCCTAGAGGGCTTGAAACAACGCTTATGTAATAGCCATCCACATCCTCCTGACACTCAACATCAGCAGGTATTCCAAAGCCCTTGGGAATTTTAATAACAGCTTTAGTGCTCCATGGAAGCACACTTGCTATTGCAAGAGCTTTCCCACTGCCTCCCGAGGCTAGGGAGCTAATAGCGTTTGTGAGTATAGAGAGCAATTCTCTAGCCACATTCTCCAGATCTCTCAACGCATCATCATAGACCTCCTTTATCGATGAGCCTGGTATTATGTCGTGGAATTGATTGAATAGCACAAGCTTCCACAGCTTATCAAACCTCTCTTTATCAACTTTACACCCCTTAACAATGCTAGCCATTGTCGCTATAGTCTCAGCCTCAATAATGCTCTTCTCAGCCTCAGCCATAGCTCTCTTCATAGCTATATTCGTAGTATATGTACCTCTATGTATCTCCACATATAGTTCTCCCTCCCAGATGGGTAGCGATTTGCTGAACCTCTTCACAGCATCTATGTAATCAGCTTCGCTAAGACCCCTCACCTGTGGTAAGCGTGGCAAAGCATTTATGAGCTCTACATATTCTAGCATCTCTCTCGTAGGACCTCCCCCACCATCGCCATAGCCATAGGAATACGCTGTGAACGACACAGACTCTCTCTGCTTATAACTATTCCAATATCTGTTAACAGAACGAGGTGTCATCATCTCATTATAGCTCGTTATAAGCACTTGAACAGGTATCTCTGTTCCATCCACACCTCTCCAAATAAAAGCATGGTATGGAAATTCATTGGTATCATTCCACATAACCTTATGAGTTACAAAAACCTCTATACCGCTCTTAGCCATTATCTGGGGTAGGTTTCCTGAGAAACCAAAGCTATCAGGTATCCACCCAATTTTAGCTGCCCTACCAAACCTCTTCAAGAAGTATCTCTGGCCATAGAGAAACTGCCTCGCTAAAGACTCTCCATCTATTAGCTGTGTATCGCTCTCTATCCACATACCCCCCACAACAACCCACTTACCACTTTCAACAAGTCTCTTCACATCCTCAAACAACCTCTTATCCCTCTCCTCAACCCACTCATAGTACTGAGCAGAGCTCTGAACATAGGCAAAGCTATACTCTTTAGCAAGAGAGGCTATTGTTGAAAAAGTTCTCAAAACCTTCTCAACTGTCTCAGTTCTTGGCCAAAGCCAAGCAGCATCAATATGAGCATGGCCAGCAGCGTAGATGAGACCAGCCTTACCATACCTCCTCCTAAGCTCCTCAAGACCCCTAGAAAGAGCCTCCTCAACCCTATTAACAACCTCAGCAACACTCTTTATAGATGTGTAACTAGCATCAGGCTCCCTCAACAACCCCTTCAAAACACCTACACCATAAACACCAGATAGATAGACATAGTCACCATAAGGCCTCCTCAAATCACCTCTCTGCGCGTAGAGCGCCAAAGGCCCTTCATAGAGAAACGAAATCATTGCAGCTATTTGCCAAACAGCTGGCGAAACCCATATCTCAGAAGCTATCGATGTCAATAGCTTTTCAAGATCTCTCCTAAGAGGATCCTCTGAAGAGAGACTCTCAACAAAATCAACGAGAGCTAGCAGCCTAAGACCAACTCTAACAGCATCCCAGTAGACCTCAGCTAAATACGCTTTCTCAAACCCGAGAGACCATCTATGAAAACCAAACATAGATCTAGGGGATAGAACCAGCTCAACAGAATGCCTACCGCTCTCTATCGGGATATAGGTATGACCCTCATCATAACCCCCTACACTAACACCATCAACAACAACACGACCATTACCAGATGCAACAAGCTTCAAAAACCACCTCAACCCACTAAACATAGGGTTCGGAACATCCACCTCCACAATAAATCTATACAGCTTATCTGGATAAGTATCAACAACAAAAGGCAGCTTAACACCCTGCCCCACCCCATCAAGCCACAGCTCAATAGGCACAACTCTATTAAAGCCACACGCAATCAAATCAAAAGCCCTCCTCTCAACATTCCTAAGCATCAAATCAAACCACATACACACAACCCCATTATTAAACCTAGGTCAGCAATGAACAGAGATATAAGCGTTTATGAAAAACGTTTATAAAGACATTTATTCATGCCACACCATGACATGGAGTGAAAAGAAAAACACTGATTCTCAAAAATATATTAACCCCTGCTTTTTCTTATTATTTTTAGAAAAGGTGATACTATGAAGAACTCTACAATATCAAGAAATATTATGGCAGTATTAATTATGATATTCATGGCAACTTCCATGCTATTAGTATACGTGCCTAAAGTAGAGGCCCAATTACCACTCCCATCAGGTGTGCCTAGGGGAGATGTGCTTGTAGTGGAAAACCACTGGGGTGTGTATACAGATCCCCGTGACTTTAACTTCTTTGTACCAGGAAAGCCTGCTATTGGAGGCAATGGTATGAGCCAGGTATGTGCTGGGCGTTTATGGTACATCAATACAACAAACTCAGAGCTCATAAATTATGTAGCAGCTGCGCCGCCAGAATACACATCTGACTTCAAGAAGGTTACAATATACCTTAGAAAAGGTGTTACATGGGGTGATGGAGTTCCTTTTACAGCTGATGATGTTTTGTTCACGATAGATATCTGTATGAAGAATTCGAAGCTTGGATGCTACTATACCTTGACTCCATGGGTTGATAAATATTATAAACTAGATGACTATACCGTTGTAGTGGAGTTAAAGAAACCTAATCCCAGATTCCACTACTACTGGACTGTAATAATATATTCAGCCACTGTACCACATCTACTACCAAAGCATGTATGGGAGAAGGCAGCTGATCCTGTTGCATTTAAGTTCTATCCACCCGTATGTCTAGGACCTTACACATTGAAAGATGTTGATCCTGGTGGTACATGGTTCTTGTGGGAAAGGAATGAGAATTGGTGGGGTACAAAACTATATGGTATAAAGCCGGGGCCAAAGTATGTGCTATTCATACATCAAGGTCCTGAAGAGACAAAAGCCCTAGCAATGTCAAGACATGAACTAGATGCCATTAGGACGTTTCTACCAGAGAACTTCGAAATAGTGTGGAAAGCCAATCCATATATTGGTGGCTGGAGATCAAAACCGCCATTTGCATGGCCTTTTGATGCATGTGTAAAAGGTATAGGCTTCAACGTGCTGAGATATCCCTACAATATAACTGAAGTTAGAAGAGCTCTAGTGTTTGCATTAAACTTCTATGAAGTATATGATGCATTTACAGGTCCTGACGGCTCTAAGCCAACACCTTCCGTACTACCACTGGTTAGATATATCTATGCTGATAAACCTTACTATGTGGCCTTAAAGAATGAATTACTCAAGCTAGGGCTTGATCCATCACCTAGAGCTGATGTTCAAGATCAGCTTAAGAGTATGGGACTGGATCCAAGTATTGTGTGGTGGAAATATGATCCGACGGAAGCTGAAAGGTTACTAAAGAGTGTGGGGTTCTCTAAGGGACCAGATGGTAAATGGAGACTTCCAGATGGAACCCCCTGGAAGATTACCTTACTAACAACATCTGGATTTGAAATGGAGTCACAGAGAATAGGGTTTATGACAGCTGAACAGTGGAGAAGGTTTGGTATAGATGTTGATGTACAACCTGTTGAAGCAGGTGTATGGAGTGCTAGAACAGCTAAAGGAGATTACGATGTTGCTACAGTATGGCCTGGATGCTCATTACTACTAGATGCGGCCCCACACATTTGGGGCTGGCATAGCAAATACTGTAATCCTGATGCTCCAGGTAATGGATGGAGTTGCTATGGAGTTTTAGCTGGTACAAAATTCCCACAGAGACAGGAACTCGACTCGCTTATAGATCAATTAGAGTTAACACCTCCTTGGGAGCTTGACAAAGTATATGAACTGTCAAGAAAGGCATTGCTGATATGGGCTCAGCAAATGCCATGGGCAGGATTCTTCCCAACACCATTCTACACACTGCACGATACATACTGCTGGGAGAATTGGCCTTCATATCCAGATAACTATTACATGGATACTGTATACTGGTGGGCTCAAATGCAATTCATAATATTATCATTAAAGCCTTCAGGTAGATGCCCAACAAAAGACGCTATAACACCACCAGTACCGCCAAGATTCCCAGTAGAAAAACCAACAATCACTCCGACTACTTCGCCTACTACTACTACAGTTACTACTCCGCCTGCAACTACTGCGCCACCTCCAACAACTGTTGTTACCACTGTTACTACAACTGTTGTTGTCCCAACAACAATATTGTCAACAGTAGTATCAACAGTGAGCTCAGTATCGACAGCAACTATGACAGCAACAACAACAGTAACACAAAGAGTAACAGAATGGGCAACAACAATAGCAATAGCAATAGCATTGCTAATAATAGGATTCGCAATAGGATGGCTCATAAAAAGAAAGTAAAAACATATTTTCTTTTTTAACCTCTTAGTACATTTGCTTAGTAAGGTGTTATGTTAGTGGTTTCAAAACCTCTTATACAATATCTTATTGGAAGAATTATTACATATGTTGCAACATTATTTGCTGCATTTACAATAATATTTTTATTGCTAAAAGCTATGCCCACTAGCATTGTTGATCTAATTATTGAATCTATGAGAGCCACAGGCGCTGTTTACGATCCTCAAGCTCTAATACAACTTAGGGAGGCTTTGTATGAGATTTTTGGATTGAAAGGTTCGCTACTAGAGCAGTACGTAACATTTCTTCGAAGATTTTTAACCATGGATTTTGGACCTTCCATGATATCATTCCCTACTCCTGCAAAAGAGCTTGTAGTGAGATATATTCCATGGACTGTAGGTCTCTTAACGTTTACTACTGTGCTTTCATGGATTGTAGGAAACTTTCTTGGCACATTAGCTACCTTATTTAGAAAGTCTAAGGCTTCAAAGGTTTTGCAGGGAATGGCGTTAACGCTTTACCCTATACCATACTATATATTGGCGCTTATACTCATATTTCTATTCGCATATATATTACCTGTGTTTCCAATAGGTGGTGGTGCTCCAACAGCTCCTCTAATAAGTTTAGAGTTCTGGAAGCAGGTTGTATACAGATCGTTTTTACCTGCAATCTCGATAATATTGCCAAGCATGTTTGGATGGTGGTTTCTAAGTTCAAGCACTCTCACTTTGAATGTACTTTCAGAGGATTACTACATGTATGGTGAGCTTAGAGGATTGCCTAAGAGCTACCTCTTTAAAAAATATGTTCTGAGAAATATACTCTTGCCACAGACAACAGCTTTAGCTCTTTCATTGGGAGGGATATTTGGAGGAGCTCTCCTTACTGAAGCAGTATTTGCTTACCCAGGTCTAGGTCTTCTGCTCTACAGAGCTGTTGGCTCTGGTGATTATGGTGTAGCACTATCAATACTCTCACTTTCAATTATAGGCATATCTACAGCTACACTAATAATAGATTTAATCTATCCCCTCATAGATCCCAGGGTTAGGTACAGGTGATGAGATGTGGCAGCACTTTCAAGAACAAGAATCGCTACATCTACTATTACTGGAGCTTTTAGCAGAGTTTGGAGAACGAGCAGGAAATTTAGAATAGGATTTACAATATTTGTAGCTTTACTATGCCTAGGAGCATTTTCAATAGCCACACCAAGCTACTACAAAAACTGGTACTATTTTAGAAAAGATACGCCACCACAATTAACATCGCTAGATTTTTTACTCGGTATAACAACTAATGGAAGAAGTGTATTCTGGATACTTGTTAATGCAATCATTAACTCACTTGCGATAGCTGCTGTAACAACCCTCATAGCGGCTCATCTAGGGCTCTTCATAGGCATGGTAGCAGGAATTAGGGGTGGTTGGGTAGACAAGGTATTAATGTTTGTAACAGACACTTTTGTGACAATACCTGGCTTTCCGCTACTATATGTTATGTCAATGGTTTTAAGACCTATGTTAACAATGCCACTACTAGGTCTGTTAATATCATTAACATCATGGCCTTGGCCTGCAAGGCAGGTGAGAGCTATTGTGCTGAGCTTAAGGGAGCGAGACTACATTACAGTGGCTAGGCTTTCAGGCATGGGCACTGGTAAAATACTCGCTTCTGAGATTTTCCCACATTTACTTGGTTGGCACTTAATCAACTCAACAAACACCGTGCTATACTCCATAGGCTCTGAAGCAGGTTTAGCAATATTAGGTCTATCAATATTACAGGAAGATACGCTAGGTACCATGATATACTGGTGTCAACACTATGGCGCTTTATATAGAGGTATTTGGTGGTGGATTGCTCCACCAATCATCGCACTAATACTGTTATTCATCTCTTTATATCTGATATCAGCTGGTCTTCAAGAATATTTTAATCCTAGACTTAGAGGGTGAACAGTAAAATGGGTGAAGACGTTGTAATTGATGTGAGGGGCCTTGATGCTGTATATGATGTTGATGTTGAAAGTGGTGTTTATGTGCATGCTGTAGATGATGTGAATCTTCAGGTTAGGAGAGGTGAGGTGCTGGGTATTGCTGGTGAGTCTGGTTGTGGTAAATCGACTTTGGCTAGGGTTCTGTATGGTTTTGTAAATCCTCCTCTGAGGGTTAGAAGAGGTTCTGTGGTGATAAGCGCTGATGATGGTAAGTATGATGTAGTGTCGCTGAGTTTAGATGAGCGGAGGGCGAGGCTCTGGTGGAAGGTGATAAGCTATATACCTCAGAATGCTATGAATGTGCTGAATCCTGTTGAGAGGATAAGGGATCATTTTATTGAGGTTTTGAAGTATCATTCATCGAAAGCGGATGTTGAGGAGGTGGCAAGGTATTTAGAGGGTATTGGGTTGAAGAAGGAGGTTTTAAATGCTTATCCACATCAATTATCTGGTGGTATGAGGCAGAGAATTGTTATAGCCCTTGCACTATTGCTTAACCCTAGAATTGTCATTGCTGATGAGCCTACAACAGCTGTTGATGTTGTTCTACAGAGAGGTATTTTACAGCTCTTAGTAGAATTCCAGAAGAGGTTGAATAACACCTTGGTTGTGATAACGCACGACATGGGTGTGCATGCTATGATTACAAATAGAGTTGCTGTCATGTATGCTGGGAATGTTGTTGAGGTTGGTGAAACTAGTGCAGTTTTTGAAAAGCCTCTGCATCCATATACACAAGGACTTATAAACTCTTTGCCTAGGATTGGCGATAAGAGTACTAGGGTTGGTTTAGCAGGTTCTCCACCAGATCTCCGAAACCCCCCACCTGGCTGCAGGTTTCATCCTAGGTGTCCATTCGCCATGGATATCTGTAGAAGGGAGAAGCCACCCTTCATAGAGGTTGAGAAGAGTCGTTTTGTTGCATGCTGGCTACATGTAAAGAGGTGAGGCCTGTGAGTAATTTGCTAGAGCTTAGGGGTGTTACAAAGATATTTAGATATGGCTTATTTGGCTTTGGCTTTAAAGCTGTTGACGGAGTATCCCTAGCTCTAGAGGATAAACCACTTATACTTACCATAGCTGGTGAGAGTGGTTCTGGAAAAACCACTTTAGCTAGGATTATTCTAGGCTTTCATGTTCCAGACTCTGGCGAGGTTCTCTATAAGGGTAGGAACGTCCACAGATTGCAGGGTGATGATGTCAAGTGGTTTAGAAGAGAAGTTCAGGCTGTTTTCCAAGATCCATATTCATCGTTTAATCCATTAAGGAAAGTCTATAGTTATTTGCATGAAACAGCTGTAAACATAGCTAGTGTAGATAAGCGTGAAGCAGATGGTTACATAGATACAGTTTTAAAGGCTGTTGGACTGAGCTTAGATAAGGTCATAAATAAGTATCCCCATGAATTCTCTGGCGGCGAGCTTCAGAGAGTGGCTATTGCCAGGGCTCTGCTTACAAGACCCAGGCTTATAATTGCTGATGAACCCGTTTCAATGCTTGACGCATCACTCAGAATAAACATTGTTAACATGTTTAAGGAGTTTAAAGAGAGGTATGGAATAGCATTCATATACATAACTCACGACCTCTCAACAGCTTATTACATAAGTGATGAAATAGCTATAATGTATAGAGGGAGTGTAGTAGAGCATGGACCTGTAGAAAAGGTTTTGATAGAGCCTCTACATCCATATACACAAACACTCATGGAATCAATACCAATGCCAGAGCCCAAAGCTAGAGAAAGATGGTTAAAGAAGATAAAGCTCTCTGGAGTTATAGAAGAGAAGGAATTCATTGCTGGAGGATGCAAATATGCCTCCAGATGCCCCTACGCATCTAAGAAGTGTTTTGAAAAACCTCCGCAAGACATTGCTGTTGGGGATAGAGTGGTTAAATGCTGGCTGTATTCAGAACAAAAAACCTGAGCGAGTCATTGCAATACCTCCATTTATTTAGAGCCATATAGATTTTTAACTAGGGCACTTACATCTTCTTTCAGATAAAATATGTTGGAGTGAGATGTGTATGGATAGACTAAAAATTGCTTTTATTGGGGCTGGTAGTGCTATTTGGTCTAGTAGAATTGTAATGGATCTTTTGATTAATAGAGATCTGAAGAATCTCGATATATGGCTTATGGATGTGAATGAGAAGAGGCTTAACCTCATATATACATTTGGGAAGAGGTATGCGGAGGAGTTGAAGAGGGGTGATGTAAGGTTCTTCAGGACTTTGGACAGGAGGGAGGCTGTTAAGGATGCTGATTTCGTTATCAATTCAGCTATGTATGGTGGTCATAGCTATTATGAGAGGATGAGGGAGATTTCTGAGAGATATGGGTACTACAGAGGTATAAACAGCGTTGAGTGGAATTATGTAAGTGATTATCACACTATATGGGGTTACTACCAGTTTAAACTCATGATGAGCATAGCTAGGGATGTTGAAGAGCTAGCTCCAAATGCCTGGCTTATCAATGTGGCTAACCCAGTTTTTGAGTTAACAACTCTTGTGACTAGAGAAACTAAGGTGAAGTTCATAGGCTTGTGCCATGGTCATCTAGGTTTTGTTAAAGCTGTTGAAGTACTTGGCATGAGGCTTGCTAAAGAGAGGCTAGGGAGGGACATTACAGCTCTCTGCGCATCTCACGATGTGGAGTGTTACAAAACTTTGCTAAGTTTAGTGGATTTCAAAGAGCTTGAGGTAGAGATGTCAGGTTTTAACCATGTTATATGGCTTACGAAGTTTATGTATAGAGGGGAAAACGCTTATAGATATATAGATGAGTGGATTAAGGAGGATGCTGAGAGGTATTGGGAGGTGTGGAGGGAATATGTGTCCAACCCATTCGATGTTGATCTATCTCCAGCAGCTATAGACATGTATAGAACATACGGGCTTCTACCAATAGGAGATGCAGTTAGAGGAGGTACATGGAAATACCACTGGGATTTGAAAACAAAGCAATACTGGTATGGACCCTATGGAGGTCCTGACTCAGAGATTGGGTGGGCCATGTACATGGCGGCACTTAGAATAAGAATGGAGGAGCTCGAGCACGCTGTATATGACTTAACAACACCTCTAACACAGAGATATCCTCCAAAACCTAGTGGAGAATCCTTAGTTGAGATAATAGACTCCATAGTCAATGACAAGCCGAAGGAGGTATACAACATTCCAGCACCAATTCCAGGAGCATCAATTCCAGCACCACTACAGGTAAACATACCAAATGAAGGTGTCATACCAGGAATACCAAACAATGTTGCTGTCGAAATCCCTGTTAGAGTTGATGGAAAAGGTGTTCACAGAAAACCCCTTTCACCACCACCGAAAAAGATAATGAACTACGTCATAATGCCTAGGCTTATGAGGGCTGAGTGGGCTATTCAAGCGTTTTTAGAGGGTGGTAGAGACCATTTATTCAACTGGCTAATAGTTGATGTGAGGACAAACAGTGTTCAACAAGTAAATGATGTTATAGATGCAATACTTAAAATGCCTGGAAATGAAGAAATGGCAAAACACTACAGCTAAAACAAAACACATTTTTACAGATCGCTGAGTTGTATTTGGAAGAATACTTTTTCTAGTGGCTTGTCAATATTTCTCCTGGTGTTGCAACTAACCTCATCTTTATTTTAGTGTTATGCAATAGAATTGCTGTTGAATAGCATTGTGTGATTTAGACATGGAGATTCTCTTTAAATTTATAAGTGCATGAGATTGTGTAGAGTTGTCTAGGGTGTAAAATCTGTGGGTTTTGAGCATCTTGGGCACACAGCTGATATTTTGATAAAAGCTTGGGGGAGGGGTTTGGAGGAGCTCTTTGAATACGCTGCTAAGGGCATGTTTGAAGTTATTACTGATACTGCGAAGGTTGAGCCAAGGGTAAGCATATCTATACGCATCTGCGGTTTTGATTTAGAGAATGCTCTCTACAAATGGCTTGAAGAACTACTGTATTATCATGATAGCAGGAATCTTGTTTTCAGCAGATTTGAGGTTAGCAGAATTTATGAGTTGATTGCTGAAGGTGAGAAGCAGATTTGTGTTGAGGGCATTGCTAAAGGTGAAGAGTTTCAGCGAGGGAAGCACGAACCTAGAACAGTTGTTAAGGCTATTACATACCATGAGATGAGAATTTGGAGTGAGGGTGAAAAATTATACGCAACATTTGTTGTAGATATATGAGCTCCTGTACCCTGATAGAAGAGGTTGCAACCCTTTGTTCATGGTTTTACCGTTCTTTTGAGACTATGAGCTTTTAAATTCTATGTGTTATTCATAGTCTTTGTGACTCTCTATGAAGCCTATAATTGTTGTGCCTTTCGCTTCTGAGATCCATGGCAAGGAGTATTACGCTAATGTGCTAGAGGTTTTCAGGAAGCATTTTAGCAGGTATGGTATAGATTTTCACAATGGTATTGTGACCGGTGTTGAGGAGGCTGAGAGTCTTGGCAGAAGGTATCAAAAATTTTTGCCGCTAGCCCTCGTGTTGACTGGTGGTGTGAGTAGTCTTGTGCATAGGTTTGCTACTGGTGGTTCTATAGATAGGGTGTTTATTGTTGCTCATAGTGAGCATAATAGCCTCGCATCTGCTATTTCTGCTAGGGCTAAGCTAGAGCGTGATGGTATTGCTGCTGGGCTTTACTGGTGTAATGAGTACTATTCTCTGGACTGTGAGAGCACTGTTGATAGGATTATGAGTGTTGCGAGAGGTGTTGCACAGGTTTTGGGCTCTAGGGTTGCTGTTGTTGCCAATAGGGATAAGGGTGAGGTTGAGGAAACATTTGAATCTAGGTTTGATTCAACAGTAGACATTATTCCTTTGGAGCAATTCGCTTCAATGATGGACTCTGCTAATAGTGATAGGGTAAAGGAGGCTATAAATGAGGTTGAGAAGAGCTTTGAGTTTGAAGCCTCTAAGCAGGCTTTGGAAAAAGTTGCAAGAATTTATATAGCCTTTGAAGAGCTGGCTAATAAAGGCTACGACGTGGTCTCCATAGACTGTTTCCCATTTATACTAAAGTATGGAGTCACACCTTGCATACCCCTCTCACTACTAAACAGCAGAAACATTGTTGCTGTCTGTGAGGCTGATCTCCAAGCAGCGCTGGGTATGGTGATTGCAAGGACTTTGACTAAGAGGAGTGGTTGGATAGGGAACTCCACCTCCTTCAAGTCTAACAAGGCCATGCTAGCACACTGCACCATAGCCCTAGACCTTCTCAAGGGAAAAGCCATTGCCATGCAGCACTTCGAAACCTCTGCACCCTACGCTGTGGTTGGGGAGGTTGAAAACAGTGTTGTGACACTAATATCTATTGACAGAGACTTTACAACGCTTTTCATGGAGAGGGGAAGAGTTGTGAAATCAGGGCTCTTAACTTATGCTACTTGCAGAATGCAGATGATGATAGAATTCGATGTGCCTATAGAGGTTGTCCCGAGGTATGCTCCTGCAAACCACCATGTGGTCATAGTTGGAGACTGGGTTGAGGAGCTTAGAGAATTAGCGTACATGCTCAACATGGATGCTATTATGTATAGCGAGCTCTTAGCATAACCCGTGGTGATAAGATGAACAACGCCTCCAGACCTAGGAACTTTTACTACCTCTTGCATCCAAGACCTGTTGTAGTGATAATAACTCTCTGCGAGGGTGGAAAAGTCAACGCTATGCCAGCCTCCTGGATAACACCAATATCTGAAGAACCTCCAGCCCTGGCTGTGGCAATAGATAGAGAAAACTATACATTTAAATGCATTGAGCAATTAAGAGAAGCAACATTTAACATACCATCGCAGGAACATGTAAATACTGTTTATGGGCTTGGAACAGTCAGTGGAAGGGAGGTGGATAAGGTGAAGATGTTCAGCCTCAAGCTTGGAAAAGCAAGCAAAGTCTCAGCACCCATATGGCTAGACGCAATAGGATGGATAGAGGGTAGGGTAGTGAACAGAGTCGACATTGGCGAAACCGCATTATACATCTTTGAAGTGCTAGACTACTACGCAAAACCAGATACGGTATCTGAATGGGGCTGGAGACTAGACAAAACCAGCCCCCTACATCACGGAACAGGAAGGGGATTCCACACAGTAGGAAAACTAATACTAGCATCAAAACCAAAGCAATAGCCCTTCACAACTCTTAAACTGATACAACATTACAACATTTAAAACACGTTTTAAGATAGGAATGAAAAACAGAGCTCGAACTCAATACACTATACTCTATGGCGATGAAAGAAGAGAAACAAATCCATTTCAACATCTCCCTGAGCTCCACAACTGAAAGCCTCGCCCTTTAGGGCGGGGAGGAGGTCAGTGTTGTTAACGAGGGGCAATGCCCCAATAAATCGGTGTAACAACTCCCAATGAGCTTGTGCAACTAGTTCCAATGCCCATTGAACCCTCTTCAGAAGGTAACAGTGCTACCAGTGAAGGGGTGGGTGAGGAGAAAGCTCCCTAAATTCGACAAACATGAAATGATGGGAATGGGTATCTAGAGAGAAATGGATCTCTGATTGCCTCAAATGCTTTGTAGATGATGGATATAAATATGGATAGATGTAGGGGACTTGTGAACCACCTAAAAGGGGTCCTACCCTTTTAGAGTGGGGAAGATGTCAAATATGGGTGGGAACTAGAAGTTGCATCCAGTGCTAATCCTATTTTTAATAAACTTGGTATCAGTATTGCTTAAACTGATAAGCATGACTGGCACAAATGCGTCAAGTGTTTTTATTGATGCACTTAACGATATTGGTGACATGGTTGGGCTTGGTCTTCTTCTTGGGCTAAGCTATGAGAGAAAGAGGCAAAGCGTATACTATCCTTTTGGTAGGGGTTCAGCTCTTATATAGATTCATATTGCTTTATGGTCATCGCATCATCTCTATTCCCCCGCATCGCTCCTTGGATCTGCATATGCCTTAGGGGCGTTCAGAAAATTCAGAGACCCCACACCTTGGTTGCTGCCCTTGGGGAGAGCCCTTGAGGCTCTTCACCCCTCACAGGGAATCTCATGAAAATGCGTAATAATGCAACCTTATAAACCTTTATGGAACTAGAAACAGCTGCAAAAGGCGTAGAGCTGTATACATCTTTACACTCCTTTCATTGATGATTTTCAGTGGTCTCATCTTTGCAGTAGCAATATTCAAAGTTGTTGCAATTATGTCAGAGACTATATCAATTGATGTGAGGCCCTATTCGCAATATGCTTTCTCACTAGCATTTCTCATTAATATTGTAGGCTTTGCAATAGTTTTTCTATCTCTGCTAGACAAACAGAGAGACCCTACTCTCTCAAGTAGTTTAATAGATTCGGTTAGTGATGTTAGTGGAAGTATAGTTGCGCTAATCACGCTAATAACACGTAACTCTGTGCTGGATATGCTAGGAAGTCTCATAATATCTGGTGTAATTCTTGTTTCGGCAATTAGTCTTGGGTATAGATACTTTCATGTATTAATTGGAAGAGTTCCATCAAAGGAGGTGCTTATGAAGATTATAAGTAAAGTTCTCGAGTTTAGGGAGGTTAGAGATGTGAATGTGTTTAATGCAATTATGATAACAGAGGATGAATATATGCTAATACTCGAAGTTGAGGTTGATAAGGATATGGAGGTTGAAGATGTTGAAAAACTTTCTACACAGATTGAGAATGAGATAAGGAAGCTTGAGCCAAAGTTTAAACATGTTATCATAGAGTTTGTGGGAGAGAGGACTGGGTCTAAAACCTATAGAGAGATTCTCAAGCAAATTGAATCTCATGAATAAAGCTTCAAAAATGTAGCAAAACTGCTTCAATATGGAGATGAAAACAGTGCTTCAAGAGCTCTGATTTGATGCTCTTGTATAGTAAATGTTGCTAACTATATTTAATGTTTTCAAGCTGTGATTATTTTTACTGGTAGTGCATGTACAGAACATGATATGCATGGATCGAAGGATATAGCAATTCTCTTGGCTATGGCTATAGAGCTGGCATCAGCCTTTCTTCCACGTATAGCTGCTGTTGCTATATCACTCATAGCTGCCAGGTTTTGGGCTGTTGGCGTTATTATGTCACATATTTTCACCTTTCCTATATCAACTATATACCTGTGGTAGAGTATTCCTCTAGGAGCTTCTACAGCATATTCACATACAGCACCACTTTTCGTAGATGCAATACTGCTGGTATTTGTTATTGCACTGCTTTTGAATGTGTCTAGGTATTTTTCAAGTGTTAGAAGAGCATCGTAAGCCTCTGCTATGCGGGCAACATAACTATGCATTATGCTATGCAGTGGAGGGCTCCAATCATACATCTCCACAAAGTCTCTAACCTCTTTAGATAGCTTGCTATAGCTTTGATTAAATCTTGCAAAAGGTCCTACAACAAAGCTTTCAACACCTTTAACCCTGTAGTGTAATGCTGTTGAATATTGCACTTGCATTGCTCTTGAGATGCTCTTATAGAATTCAGCAACGCTATACACATCCCCATCTAAACTCACTCTATCACTAAGGTGTGGATATTCAGATGATGAGCTATATAGCGAGACTTGATGAATCTTTACATTCTGAACTACATCAGACGGCTTAATACTTAGCACAAAACTGGCAAACTCTGTAAATGCCTTTATTACCGTAGCTATTTCCTTTTCAAGCTTTTCCACATCACTTTTGTCCGGCACCCTATAAACCCCACCTATCTTTATATTGACAACGTTGTGAAACCTTCCACCAAACACCTCCATGGCTTTTCTCGACCACATCAACACATCTTGAGCGTACCTTGAAATTTGGGGATTTCGTTGTAGGAATTCTGCAAATGACTTTGCTTGTGCAATTTCCGGCAGGTTCATGTAGAACACGTGAATCACATGACTCTTTACTCTTTCCGCTAGGTGCAAAGCTGCTCTAAGCATGCGAATCTCAGGATCTACCTCTATACCAAGACATTTTTCAAAAGCTTCTGCAGCAACAAGACTATAGGAAACCCCACATAAGCCACATACCCTACTCACAATATCAACTACCCTCTCCGCATTCCTCCCCACCACAATGTACTCGAAGAACCTCGGCGCTTCAGAAATCTCATAAAACACGTTTTCTACATAACCACCTCTCTCTACAACTAGTATACCGCCCTCTCCCTCAACCCTGGTCAACACAGCCTTCATGCTTCCCCACCTCTCATAATTGCCGAATATACCTTAAAACCATAGCCTTTGAGAAGAGCATCAATATCATCCCTATCCATGCCCAACTCTGCTAAGCGACGTGAAAAAGCTTCAAGCTTCTCTCTATTCAAATCAACATGTTTAATTCCATAGCACCCATAGCACCCCCTACCAAAAGATGGGCAGATAGCTCCACACCCACTAACAGTTACTGGACCTAGGCATGGAACTCCTCTTGCAACCAACACACATTCTAACCCCCTTCTCTTACACTCAGCACACACAGACTCATGAATCGCTATGGGAAGACCTCCAAAAGCGTATTTCCTCAGAAATGAGGTCAGGGCACTGCCATTAATAGGACAGCCTGGGATAACAAAATCCACTTTTATAACATCAGTAACAGGCTTTACATCACTATAAACCTCTATGTACTGAGGCTCTGCATAAACAGCTTTTTTAACATCATTTACATCACTACCCACCCTCAAGCTCTGCACACCCCCCATAACAGCGCATGTCCCTATAGCCACCACAAACCCTGCCTTAGCTCTAACACTTTTCACAAGCTCTTCCTGATGCTTATTAGATATAGAGCCCTCTATGAAAGCTATATCGACACCCCCCATTTCCTCAACATCTACAAGCTCTGTGGAGTACTCAATTCTATACTTACTAGCTATATCGCTAAATGTAAAGGCATACACAATTTCATTTATGCAACCAGAGCACGAAGTTAATTTAACTACAGCCACTCTATACATCTATATCCCCTCAACCCACAGGTAATCCTCAATATCGCTATACCTAAAAACAGGTCCATCTCTACAAACAAAGTAGTGACCAAATTGACAAGTACCACAAACACCAATACCACACCTCATTCTTCTCTCAAGCGATAGATATATATCTTCCTTTCTAAATCCCCTCCCTAGAAGCTTCTTAACAGCCACCCTCATCATGACCTCAGGGCCGCAAACAAAAACTACAGAATTCTTTATATTCACATCTATGTTGTTTATCAAATCCGTGACGAAACCCACATGATGCACCCACCCATCTGCAGGGGTGTCTGAAGATAAAAGCAGTTTGGTGTTCAAAATTGCGCCATACTTATCAAGCTCATATTTATAGGGCATATCTCTAGGAGTTCTAGCACCAAGCAGTATATTCATTCTTCCAAACTTCTCACGCTCACGCTCAACATACTTTATTATCGGTCGTAGAGGTGCTATTCCAATGCCTCCACCAACAATAGTTATATCCCTGCCCTCAGCATCCTTCAAAGGCCATCCATTTCCATAGGGTCCTCTAATACCTATGAAAGATCCTATCCCCAATCCCAAGGTAATAGCCTTCGTCACAGCACCCATAACCCTAACTGTGTGTTCAAGTAGAGTATAACCATTTCTAAATATCGGAAGATTTGATAGTGATATAGGCACCTCGCCAAGCCCATAAACATACAACATGTTGAACTGCCCAGGCAAAATCTTAAACCCTCCATCAAATTTCAAGGAATAGGTATATATCCCAGGAGCTTCTTCTACCTTATTAACAACCACTGCTTTTCTAAACACAAATGGATTAGCTGTGTAATTGCCTTTCTGAAGCTCCACCTTCATCGAGTTCCCCCCTCGACCAAGAGATTTAGCGTATCTCTCAAATCAACTCCAAGAGGACACCATGTTATGCACCTCCCACAACCAACACACCCAACGTCACCCACTTGCTTTGGGTAGAACAGGAACTTGTGTAACACAAAGTGTCGATACCTTGTATACAGCTCTTGCCTAAAGTGACCTCCTGCTACAAGTCCATAGGTATAAGTGAGGCAGCCCAGCCACATCCCAATTCTCTTACTATAGCCTTCCTCAACAATATCATTTATCTCAGTACAAAAACAAGTTGGGCACACATAGTTACAGTTTCCACACCCTACACAATTAGATGACACCATCTCCCAAAAACTCTTATCACCAATCCTCTCCTTAAGAGCTTTTTGCAGTTCCTCGACTCTCGAAATCCTGCTGTTCATCATGGAAATAGCGTTGGCAACCATTTCAAAATACTCTTTAACATGACTATCTTGAGCTTTTTGAAGCCCTGCTTTAACCAATATCTTTTCCCCCAATGAACTGCCATACTTAAAAACTAAGGTGTCTTTGTAAAGCCTTGCATAAGCTATATCAAAACCGCTTGATATAGTGGGACCTGCTTTTACAGCACTACAAAAACATGTTTCTCCAGGTTCTAAGCACTCTTCAACAATAATCGCCTTTATAGAGTCCCTTCTCTTGGTATACACAGGGCTCTTACCATATAGAATGCCATCGAGAATGCTCATGGCTTTCCTATCACAAGGCTTAATACCGAGAAACACAACGCCCATCTGCCCATCACCATCTTCCACAATTTCATAGCCTTGAGAAACTGTTAAGATGCTGTGCTCAGGAGGTAAGAGAAATGCTTTGGGGGAGCTGAAGCTATGTCTAAACCTATACCCAGTCGATGAGATTCTGAAGTAACCAGGTTTCTGAATATCTGCTACTGTAGTAGGAATCTCGTCGAAGTCTTTCATCTCACCAAATTCAATTCTATCCTTATGAAGCTTATAGCCAAAGAGCCTCACATCACCTAAACCCTCCTGCAGCAACTTAACTACAGTCCCAAGATCTTTGAAACTGCCAACAAAGAGATTGCAATTATTACCACATAGCTCATTAGTATTCATAGTGCTGCAACTCCACACCTTCTTTGCTAGCCCTGTGTTTAAAAGCCTAGCTTCTAACATAACGTACTTAGCTTTGTATAAATAACATTCATTATCCATGTACGAGATGTTGCATGTGGCGTCTGAAGAATGCTTAAATTACCTTTTACTACTACTAGTTGCAGGATGATTTGTTCTAGCCAGTCTGAAGCTCGATGTGATGATCGGACCACGAAATGACTATGTGAGCACAATGCTTTTCCTAATATACTCATCGACATGCTCAGCCTCTAAGAATTCCTTCGCGTCTATGATAAGAGCTCCTGCACGCTGATTACCGTAGTACCCCTTCATTGAGAACAGTGTAAGCACCTTCCCTCTATGATTAAGCTTGTACCCCTCACAAGGTTCATGACCCCTGATAACAATCTTTGCATCAACCTTCTTTAAAAACTCTTCAGTAACTTTGGATCCCCAGAGCAGTCCTGCACCCCTAATAAAGTTGAATTCGTAGTTCTCAATATCTTCACTTGGATCGCTCCATAAAACCTCTTCATAATCCTCCTTACCCACATTCAGCATATCTTCAGTGTTGCTGTACTTCAGCATTCTTGTTACTGGTGGTCCTCCATGGAACGCTACTAATCTTCTCGGCATGTAGAGTATGAGGGGCAGTGATTCAAATACCTTCTGAAGCGAGGTATAGAGTTGTTCTGCATTGGAAGGCCCGAATAGTTCTATGAGTCTATATGGAAAGTCGTGTGGCGATGGTACAAGGTGTGGTGGAGGCTCGTGGTTGCCCCTCAGCAAAACTACTCTATCTCTCCAACTAGTTTTTAGTAGTGCTACTAGAGCTAGTGTTCTGATCTGCTCCTCTCCCCTATCAACATAATCGCCGAGGAAAACTATGTAACCTCCATTTCTAAGAACATTAAAAGCATCTGTTTTTTCCAGTATGTCAAGCAATGTATAGAAATCCCCATGAACATCGCCTATAAACACCGCCTTACAGTTGCAATCCAGTTTAATATACTTCTTCCCATCTCGTAGATTCAGCTCAAATAGCAACTCATTTAACATATCTTCTATAAGTACTTCAAGCTCTGCATAGCTTCTAACTATAAGCTCAACTTTTGATATATATCCATCCAGTTCTTCGATCAAGTCATTTAACCTGCAACAGATATTTATTGCACCTAATCAAACAAAGTATACTTGCTAAAAGTTAAAAATCTGTGAAGCTCCATGCCTTTGGTGAGAGCACTCACAATATTCATACCTGTTCATAGCTGGAGAGCTGAAGAAATTACAGGTACTTCAGTGGCTTTAGCAGAGCGTGTGCTTAGCTGTGCAGAGAAGGCAAATTTGAGTGCATGGACCAGTAGAATTGTTTTGCCAGTCATACCTCAAATAGCTCTAGAGTGTAGTGATGTGAAGCGAATAGCTAAGGAGGTTGGAAGCGTGTTGAAGGATAAAAGAGTTTTAATCGCTTTTCCTCTGAGTTATGAGCATAAGTGCCTAGCGGAGGCCAGGGATCTTCTAACCCTGGAAAATGCCTATATATCAACAGCATGCTCTACAGCAGAATGTCTTCAAAGAGTTTACGAAGCTGTTTACAGTGCTAAAAATGTTGAGCCAGATCTATTCACACGTTTTGCAATATCTTTTGGCACATGGTTAGAGACACCATATTTCCCAGCTACAGCAAATATTTCGAATACTGCTGGCTTTAGTCTCTCCCTACGCTATGTAGATGTTGTTGCAAATGCTATTACTGGGGATAAGGAGACCCTCTTCGAGTTTCTCAAAAATGTTGGTGAAAAGGCTGAGGCTATAGCGTCATGCAGCTCTATTCCATTTCTTGGCATAGACTTCTCGTTATCTCCCTGGATAAACAATGATGAGAGTGTGGCTTTGTTGGTGGAGTCTCTTCTCAAAGCCCCATTAGGGTCTCTCGGAACTCTAAATGCTTTGTATAATCTCAACGCATTGATAAAGGCATTGCCAAAGAGGGTTGGAATCAGACATACAGGCTTTAACGAAGTTATGCTTCCCGTAGCTGAGGACTCTGTGCTTTCCCAACGTGTGAAGGAGGGGTTTGTCAGAGTAAGGGATTTGGTGAGCTATAGCTTTGTGTGTGTTGCTGGCTTAGACATGGTTGCATTACCGCGTGGAGTTGATGTACTTATGCTTGCAGGTGATATGCTTACAGTGCACAGGGTTAAGGGTAGGGTTGTGGCTATGAGGGTTATACCAACAGATCTAGAGGAGGGAAGCGAGGTTAGGTTGAGGAACTTTGGAGCTACATATGTAGCAAAGATGTGATGCAGTATGTCCACAATGTACCCAGAATTGGCAAATACTTTAATTAAGCTCAGGGAAAGACTTTACAGCTCTGTGAAAGAGCAGAAAAAGAGTGTTGCGGAAGAGCTTGTCAAAGTTGAATGGGTTTCGCTATTGGAGAGTGAGGCGAGCAAATGCCGAAGCATTGCAGCAGTGGACTCCAGCTTCATACTTATTGAATCCAGAATACTCCCGCTATACGCTATCCAAGGAATTTCACAGATGTTTGTAATTGATGGAGGAAAAATTGCTATGAAATTCTCTAACAGGTTTTGCGATGCTGGAGTGATGGAGGTTGTGACAGGGAAACATGCAAAGAGATCGTACTTCAAAAAAGCATTGACTATGTATGCCTACTCACTCGAGCTAGAATCCATGGAGAAATTATTAAGAGATTCGCCTGCAGACCTAGCTCTCTTTGACGGCTCTCTTCTCTCCTTCATGCTGACGCGAAGAGATATAGCTGAGTTTGTGAAGCTGAGGAACTTGGAAAGCGAGATAAAGCTGAGCGAATTACTCAGAAGCAAAGTAAGGCTTATAGAGAGTCTTGTAGAGAGGTTTACAGTGGCCTTCGTTGCAAAATCTAGCTCTGTAAACTTCTACAAACTGAGCTACACAGATTTTCAGCTCTTTGAACTGGCTAAAATCCATGCCATGAAGCCCTATAGCAATCCTGGATACAGCAAGCCTGTGGACATTTCAATGAGTGGAGAGATCCTGAAATTTCTAGGGTTGAGAGAAACATCAATAAAGGGCTTCCTAGTAACATATGTTAGGCTTGGCACAGGCTCTCAAGTGTTTCAGCTCTCAGCGCCCTACATAGAGAAGAGACCTGATGTGAATGACATGGTGTCGTGCATCAAGATGTTTTCTCCAGCTGGATACCCACTACCACTAGAAACAGTTCATAGACTGAGCAAGCTGTCTAGAAGAACATTAAAAGAGTTCCTCATCAGAATAGGCATGCCTATAGCATCTGGCAGAGAGATCTTAGAAATATTTTAATTAGATAAGCACTTTGCATACTTCAAAACCTCTTCAACATAACCTCTGAAGTGTGGGTATGGCATAAAACCTACTACAGCATCAACAGCCTTTCTATCCACAATTGTAATGGTGGTAGGAGTAGAGTAAACCCCAAACTCCTCTGCTACTTCTGGCACATAGTCAGCATTAGCCTCTATAAATGCAGCCATTCCACCAAACTCTTTAGCAACTCTAGCAAAAATAGGTTTAAACATTTGGCAGTAAGGACAGAACGTGGTTGTAATCAATACGAAGATTACTTTGCATCTAGATAAAGCATCTGTCAACTCCTCATAGCTCCTAATAGATTTAAATCCTGCAAATGCTTTGCAACATTTAACACTCCTTGTCTCACTAGGTTTCCTCACAAATTCAACTGTAATCCTATTGAGCACCTCCCTTAACTCAGGCTCTACCTCAGCTTCGCCTTGCTCCACCATTAAACACCAAAAATTTTTCCCCTTAGCTAGGTTTAAAAGCTCTAGCTCTATGAACCACCATGAAGCATACAACATTGCTACTTTTTCACATCTCCATGAATTTATATTTGCCAAGACTGTTGCAATTTATAATTCATTGCATTACCAAAGTGAGTTGCGCATATTAGTGAGTTTAGCTATGCTATATCCATGTTAGGGTTCAGAGGTCTTGATTATCTTATGGTAAGATCTCTGCTTGAGTGCCTTACTTATGTTGACTCAGTGTCCTCCTATATTCAGCTATTTGAAGCTAAAACTAGGTACGCTGATTTAACTAGTCTTGCTAGTAGATACTACATAGTTGTTCATGATGTGCTATACCCTGTTGCAGTAGAGCTTGACACCCCCCTTACACTGCGTGTTTTTCTAGAACCCATAACAACTCTATATATTCAGGAAAACAAGATATATGCACACATAAGGTTAAACTATTTGGAGAATCACTTCAGAGACCTTGACTTAAGCAAAATACCTGTTATTAATGTAGATGAGAATGAGAAGCTAAGCATACTTGCCGCCATATCCATAGCTGACAAGATTGTTTCCATGCCTAGCGAACGAAGCTTGCTAAAGGTTTTGCCAGGAAACTTGAGAACATATATTGAAGCTGCTATCGATATGCTTAGAGCAGGCAATAAAAAAGAAAATTCGATAGCGAGACAGGAAGGGGGTAAACAGAGAAAGATTTTAGAATATGTTCTATGGCTAAGCAGATCACCACATGAAACAATTAAGGAGATTGACTATGTACTTGGGCTCACAACAAAAGCTCTACAAATACGCTACACAGCCTTTGACATAGAGGTGAAAAGCAGTACAAAAACAGGTTTTGCTGAAGCTGTAAACTATATAGAGAGGCTGCTGCCAATCAATACACTGATGTACATAGAGAGAAACACAACAAAAGCACAGAAAATTATTGGCGTAGCAGCCTCAATGATCTAAAACAGCTATAAAACTTATTTCTACTGATTCATACCAGCTAATATGATGAACATCTAGAAATATAATAGAACCACTTTTTAAATAGGGATGGAAGAAAACCAAAGCTCTTCTAAAATAACAATGAGCTGTCTCTGTTCAACTGAAAGCTGTTGTTTATAATGTTTTGCACTCTTTTAAGACCAGTTTCAAGCTCATCACACCTCCCCAAACTCCTCCACCCTTCTTGAACTGATCTCAGAGACTCAGGATAGACATAAACACATGAGCTTTATAGAGCTCATAGATCTTCTCATAGCTCTATGAAGTCTTACAACTGAAAGCCTCGCCATTTATAGCAGGGATGAGTAGAAAAGCCTATGAACTTCCTCTACTTTGATTGCTCTTGGTGATGAGTAATTGAAAATGTTGTTGCCTCTAAGCATTTGGATGCTGGATTGACAACCACATGAACTGGTTGAAATGTGGGGATCTCTGACCATCTCGAACGCTCCTCAGATGACATATATAAACATGGATAGATGAGGAGAACCAGTGAACCGTTCCGAAAAGAGCCACCCAGCACTTCAGGGTGAGGAGGAGGTCAGATATCTAAAGTATGTGGGTGTTGTGAGCAATTATGAAAGCTGTAGAGCTCATCTGGGTAAGGAGGCTGGTTTTATTCAATTCTTGTTAATAAATTTAGACTCATCTAAATTTATTAGGCTTGCAATTTCTTTATATCTTGGCAGATGGTGAGGAGTCTCAATGAGTATACTGAAGAATATGTGTAAATATGTTGTGGCCGTTGTTGGGCAGCCGAATGTTGGAAAGTCAACGCTTTTCAATATACTTACAGGTAGAGTAGAGAGAGTAGGTAATTTTCCTGGAACCACTGTAACTATGAATGTTGGTACGCGAGTTTATGGAGGAGAGAGTATATGCTTTGTTGATTTGCCGGGGATCTATGGACTTAAAGCTGTCTCTTCTGATGAGAAAATTGCGCGGGATTTTATTATATGGGGTGACTGGGACGCTATTCTAGTGCTTGTCGATGCTACTGTAGGTGTGAGTGGGTTCTACCTTCTAGCGCAAGTGCTTCAGTTTACTAAGAGAGTTGTAGTTGCTTTGACAAAATGGGATGCGGTACAGAAGCAGGGTATTGATGTAGATTTGGAGAAATTGAGAAAAGTGTTTGGATTACCTATTGTAACTGTTTCTGCTTTGAAAGGTGAAGGAATTGAAGAACTCCTAGAAGCAGTAATGTCTATGATTCGGTCTCCAGAGTCTTCTAACGACAGTTTATATATAGATTATGGCCCTCTAGAGCCCTTCCTCACAATACTTACTGAAGCTGTGAAGCAGAGGGCTGTGGTGAGGCATGGAATTGCGTTGAGAGGGGCAGCTGTTTTGATTGCCATGGGCGATAGGGATCTTGCTAAAAGACTTGGTTTAGATTTGGAGCACACATATGCAGAAGTATTGGCAAAGGTTAGAGAAGCTGTAGGAGGTGATATAGAGGAGTACATTGCTGATAAAATAGATATGTTTCTAGAGGAGGCCATAGGCAGTGCCATGAGGTTTAGAGCTGGGTATCGCGAACCAGTTGCAATACCAAGAATTTTTCGAAACCCTGTTACAGGATTTCTAACCTCATTTGCTATACTCCTCTCAGCAATTTTCACTGCTTTTGCCATAAACACGGGCTTTCCCTTTACAACAATTCTTGAAATGCTTGGGCAAAGCAGTGTTGCTGCAACTCTAGAGAGATATACGATATCAGGTATTATAGGCATGACCTTCGATTACTTAAAGGTGTTAGTACACAACACTTTAGATTCCTCAAACTCTGTATTAGCAAGTCTCTTAGCAGATGGTGTTATTGAAGGTGTTGGTGTAGTAACTTCCTTCATACCATTAATACTCATAACACTAGCAATAATGTCAGCTATAGAAGACTCTGGCCTTGGCCCACTCATGGCTATAACGCTTCACAGACTCTTTGCCAGGTTTGGGTTGAGTGGTAGGGCTGTGTACCCAATGTTCATATCGCTAGGATGCAATGTGCCAGGGGTTATAGCATCTAGAGCTGCTCTTGACGATGTTGAGCGATTTGGTATAATAGCCTCTGCGTCTTTTATACCATGCCAAGCAAGACTTGTGGTAATGCTAGCCCTTGTAGGCTATATCCTAGCTGGACACCCACTCCTCCAGGCCATAACCATTGTTGGGATTTACTTTGGTGGTATGATACTCTACCTAATCACAGCTAAGCTATTTAGGAGAGCCGTATTTAGGGTGAAGAACCCTCCTGAACTCTTACTGGAGATACCAAGACTTAAAATACCTAGTCTAAGGGTTGTGTGGTGGAATAGCTGGGCACTCACAAAACACTTTGTGATTAGAGCTGGAACAGTGCTAACACTACTCGTAGTTGTTGTATGGAGCTTAACACATTTTGGTTCACAAGGCTTTATAACAGATCCATCTCAAAGCTTTGCTGCTGGTATTGGAGCTGCTATAGGTAATGCAATAGCCCCGCTATATAGTTTGCCTCCTGAAACCAGTTGGAAGATAGGGTTTGCATTGCTCGCAGGATTCATAGCCAAAGAGAATCTATTAGCAACACTAGCAGTTTTAACTGGTGTTGAAGAGGGGAAGACAGCAATCGAACAACTTGGAATTACCCTACCTCAAGGACTAGCACTACTAGCCTTCTTCATGTACTATGTGCCTTGCATGGCCACCGTCGCAACAATATATGGTGAAACAAAGAGCTTAAAATTAACACTTCTAGTAGTAGCTTATATAATTGGTATAGCATTAACCCTATCACTAGCACTCTACAGAATAGCTGTGATCCTCCATTGAATAACCCTAACAACTTTCAGTATATAGACCTTGAGGCGAGGTATATGATCATACCTCTATCCAAAGCCCCTACAAATAAAATAGCAACAATTATTCAAGTAAATACAGGGCCTGGATTAAAGACGAGGTTGCTAAATATGGGTTTTGTGAATGGCGCTAAGTTGAAGGTCCTAGAAAATAATGGTCACCATATAGTAGTTGCACTAGAAGGTGGCTCTGGTAGAGTTGTAGCATTATCGAGAGGCATTGCAATGAAAATCCTTGTAGAGGTACAGAACTAACATCGTTAAAGGGTTTCCCTTTCTGCTGCACACCAAACACTATTTACTTGTAGATGAACTTCCTCAAGTTATTCACCTGCATAGCTGTTGATTATTGCTCCAAGATCTCTTCAACCACTTTTTGCAAGAGGCTATGGACTTGACAACATTTAGAGACAGGTATAGGGGGTTGCAAAACCTCGCCAACTGCTTATCACGAGTTAGAGTAGAAAATAACTATAACTAACAAAAGTTGCTACTATAAACTGCTACGGGTTCATTGTAATTCTCTTGAACTCCCTCATTACAGAGGGTGCAACAAGTGATTAAGTATTTATACTGGTTTCAATAATTTGTTTTAAGCTTATACCAGGTGTGGATAATGCCTATGTTTGTAAAGGTCATAGCATCGCTAGGACCTGCAAGTAACGATACTGCTACTATTTTTGGCATGGTTAAGCAGGGGGTATCTGGCTTTAGAATAAACTTTTCGCATGGTGCTCCAGATGACTGGGCCAAGTATGTAGATGTGGTTAGGTCTGCTGAAGCTAGGTTTGGGAAGGCTATTGCTCTTATAGGTGATTTGCAGGGGCCCTCAATTAGAATTGGTAAGGTTGAGCAACCAATTGTTTTGAAGAAAGGTGAATCTGCTAAGATTGTATTTGGTGGTGAGGCTAAGGGGGGTGATGAGAAGGTTATTCCAGTGCCTATTCAAAGATTTTTTGAGTTTATTGATGAGGGTGATATCCTTGTTATGGATGATGGAAGGACTAGGCTAAGAATTGCCGATGTGCAGCCAGATTATGTAGAGGTTGTTGCACTTACAGATTCTGTTATAACTTCTAGGAAAGCTATTGCTACATATGGTAAGGAAATAGATCTGCCCCCACTTAGCGAGAAGGACTTTGAGAATGTGAAGTTTGCTCTCGAACACAACTTTGATTATATAGGGCTTAGCTATGTGAGGAGCGGAAGTGATATAGATATTCTCAGAGATTATCTTAGGAGGATTGGAAGAGAAGATATTGGGGTTGTAGCCAAGATAGAGACTAAGAGCGCTGTAAAGAACCTTGACGAAATTGTTGAAAAATGCGATGTTGTTTTAGTTGCTAGGGGGGATCTCGGCATGAATTTCGGTCTTGAGGAGATACATGCGTTGCAGAGTAGGATAGTGGCTAAAGCCCTTGAAAGCAGGAAACCAGTTATAGTAGCAACCCAGCTTCTAGAGTCAATGGTAGAGAAACCAGTGCCTACAAGAGCAGAGGTTGTTGATGTTAGCACAGCTATTGAAATGGGTGTAGATGCCCTCATGCTAACTGGAGAAACATCTGTAGGAAAATACCCTCTAGAAGCTGTTTCATGGCTCACTAAAATAGCTAACTTCATTGAGAAGGAGACGCTGAGAAAGCAGTTAAAGGTAGTTGTAGAAAAAGCTAGGAGTAGGATAGATAACCTTCCAATAATGTTTGCAAAAGGTGTTTTGGAGCTCGCAGAAGATATGAATGCAAAGCTCGTGGTTTTCAGCATGCATGGAAACACCGCGAGGAGGTTATCAACATTAAGACCATCAATACCAGTTTATGTAGGTTCATCTAATGTGAATGTATTGAGAAAACTCGCTATTCTATGGGGGCTTCAGCCACTATATGTCGAAGCTCAGGGATATGAAGATGGATTGCAAAAAACTCTGCAAAAAGCTATAGAGTCGAATTATGTGAGTTATGGGGATCTTGTAGTAGCGACCTACGGTCTTAAGGAGCCTAGGCAGAGAATAGAGATTCAAAGAGTTGTGCACTAGCTTTGCACTACTTGCAAAATCTCTTTATCGGAAAGCTTCACAACCTTCATATACTCATCACTCACTGTTTTGAGATCTTCGTTGTCACCCAAAATCATGACTGAGAGTAGTCTTGCCTTAGCATGTTGCAAAGCTTTTTTCACAAGGTTTTTCGCTATCCTGTCCTCCCCATCTGTAATTAAAATCACATCACTAGCTTCTTTAAAACCAAGCTTCATCATGTCATTGCAAGCTGTGAGAAGAGCCTTTGATATATCTGTACCTCCACCATTTCTCACCATAGCTATGTACTCCAAGAACTTGACAACCTGACTTGGCTTAGCATTTGGTCTAACAGCTATGGATTCATAGGGCTCAGAGTCAAAGAACCTCATGTAAAAAGCCCTCCTCTCAAGCCTGCTCCTAATAAAGAGAGCTAGTGCAGTTGCTTTTGCCCACAGAATCTTGTTTCCATCCATGCTCCCTGATTTATCCAGTAAAACATATATAGGTCCCATGGTCAAGTACATCACCTTTTCAAACAGCAGTAAATCACCTTCTGCTACCTTTGTATAGAAGTATACATCTGGATAAGCGAGCTCTGTATATACTATTCTTTCAACATCTGAGCCCCTGGTATACCCCTCGATCTCGCCTCTCTGATACCCAACCCTCCTCTTTTTCACAGCCATGGTTACATCAGGTATTCTGCTCAATACATTTAAAAGATTCCTTATATCAGTGTTTTTAGCAAGCTTTAGCACAGACGCTACATCATCATCTAGATTCAACATGTGCCCTACACCAGCTTTATATCCATAAACAAAATTCTGAATCTCCTTCACATTTTCAGCTGCTTCCATACTTTTTCTAGCAGCATTCTTAACAGCTTCCTCTAGACTCTTTCCACCCTCACCTGTGTCATCATGCTCTTTCTGCTGATTCCTCATACCATTCTCCCCTTTTCCACCACCCTGAGCATAATTTTTCTCATTCTCTTCACTAAGCTCAGATAAGAGGTTAAGCAAGAATAGTGTGCCAATGGCGACAGAAGAAAAGCTGTCAGCAACAGTATATAGTCTCAGCTTCTTTACCTCCTCATCCATTAGAATAGTTTTTACAATCCTATACTGATCGTTTCTACCTAGAGAAACCTCAGAAACATCAGCTAAGCGTGGAAAGGGTAAGTAGAGACTGTAATATATATCTATTGCTAGATCTAGCGAAATATTTCCCCCACTCCTCAACTTCCTCAAGTTATCTAGTATCTTCTGCCCCTTGTACCTGGTGAACGGATCTTGGTAATCTATGTTCTTAAGTACCCCAGGCATTTACCTACCCTCTATCTTTCTTCTTATCTTCTCAAGAAGCTCATTTATCTGCTCAACTACCTCCACAGCCTTTTTATGTACATTCTCATCCTCACTTTCTTTAACTATAGACAAGACGCGGTCTCTTGTGGATTCAAGGTCACGGTATATCTCAAGAAGTCTATACTCAACAAATCTAGAATTGACTACAGGGAAGGATGCTATGTAATTGCCCACCTCTCTAACACTTATCTGTATCTCCTCAAGTTCCCTAAGATACTTGTAGGGAGTCTTTAACTCCTCCGCCAGAATTATGTTGACTTTCTCAAAGTCGTCTATGTCATGGGGCGCTACAAACTTTAATACAATGAGATCTTCTTCAATAGCCTTGAACCTTCCATTAAGTAGAGCATTTGCAGCTATTACTTTAAGTATTTTGCCCTTTCTCCTATCGGTTAAATGTATATTCTTTGATTCCAACACAGAAAATAGCTTAAGAAGTTTTGACTCTACAGTACTCAAATCCACTTCAAATACAGCGCCTTGTAATCTCTGTAAAACACTTTTATCAATTGTTGCTTCAGGCTTTGGATAACCACTCTTCTCTATTTCCCACGCCTTTCTGAGCAAATTCTTCCAAAGCTCGTCTGGCACAGGCTTTACATAGTGTCTTAGCAAGAACCTATCATAGAGAGCTTCTAGTTCAGGCTCCTGGGGAACCTCATTGCTTGCTCCAAACAGGCTCCATAGAGCTACTCTAATCTCTGTGTAGCCATCATAGAAAAGCCTCTCATTCATAATGGTTAAGAGGGTGTTGAGTATAGCTGAGTTAGCCTTGAAGATCTCATCGAGAAACACTATCTCTGCTTCAGGAAGCTTGTTTGTAGTTATTCTCACATACCTGCCCTCCTTCAATGCATTTATATCCAGGGGTCCGAAGAGCTCTGCTGGCTCTGTGTATTTTGTCAAAAGGTAAATAAAGCATTTCATGTTGAGGAGCTGCGCAATTCTCCTAATCAATGCACTTTTTGCTGTGCCTGGCTCTCCTATTAATGTTGCATGCTCTTTTGTTAAAAGAGCTAAGAGGATTACCCTGGCTTCCTCCTCCCTTCCAACAAAAGGCTTTGATAACTCCATCAAAAGCTTTTGCAAAGTAGATAGCTCGCCACCATCATGCTGGTTATCCACTTGTTTCGCCATGCCCACACTTACAGACCTCACACACTATATACTTTAGTAAATCTATATTAAATTTATAGCTTTCATAACACTCAACAGCATTCCGCAAGCCGTTGACAGGAATGTTAAAAGTATTACTGAAGCACTGTAGAAAAGCTGTGAATTCTCTTACCCCAAACTTATTACCTATATCAGAATTGACAAAAGTCCTTGTAGACACTCTTGTAAAGACCTTGAAAATACTCCAAACATTGTACTCACTGCATTTCCTTAACTTCTCAAAGAATGAGTAAAGCGATTCTGCAACATCAAGATTTACACCACCTTGCCTCACTATCTCATTACTCAAAACAGACTCAACATCTCTAAGCACATATCTATCTCTATACTCAGCTATCTTCTTAAGTATCTGCACAGCTTTTTCAGTAAATACCTCAATAGTGTTTATACTGATGGACTCGAGGGCATCTAACTCACTGTGGTAAATACCCCTAGTGATAGCTTCTTGGAATGAGTGAAGCGTTAGTGATGGTAGACCTGCTTGGGTAAATGAGAAAGAGTCGAAGACTATGCTATCATTTTCAATAGTGTTCAAATCCCTTAGCACACTCATGAGGATGGGATTTGATGTTGAAATCCTTGCATTCTCTCCATAAACCACATCTATGTTTACAGCCGCTAACAACTCCTCAATGAGTTTATCATAATGCTTTGCCACAAAGTGTCTAGATCCTACAAGCCAGTAAAACGAGTTCAATGTCTCTGGAAACCCTTCTTCAGCCGTGAAAAGGGCTAATGATATATCAGTATTCTTCAGGAACCTCTCTAAACCTCTCCTATACAAATTTATTGCTAGTGCTACGCCTAGCACATTATCTGAGGCTCCTGTTAGCCAATGGTCGTGGTGTGCAACTAGAATCACGTTGCCCCCACCACTATGCCTCCTAGCGAGCAGGTTATAACCATGGGACTTGAATGTATGTGATGAACCGAGAACTCTGCTGGCTGATGCAGCAAGCACCCTTCTAACAACGCTTCCTGGCAGCACAATGGTGGGGATATCTAAGCTCTCTGCATTTTCATACATTGCTACAAGCTTGTTTAAAACAACAATCCTTCTAATAGTTTCACTAGTATCAGACAGTATCAGTAGCCTTGGATTTCTCGTAGATAGAATAGCTGCTATTGTTGCAATATCGTCAGGGTCTCTAGGCGTATTCACAACAACTATTTTGCCATATATTTTCTTCTCTGGTAACTCTCTGCTGAGCACTTTATCATGGTTAAGAAAAATAGTTTCACCTTCTCTAAACTCGATATCTATGCTTCCACTATACGGAGGTTGTATTGCACATCTATATGTCTTACCTTCAACCTCTACATAGCAGTAGTCCTCAGTCCATGTGGTAACAGGGACAGGTTCTAACACCACTTCATCTGAACTTTCCTCTACAAAGCTCCTGATGTACTCAAGTAAGGAGAGCTCACTTTGCATACCTCCAACAACTTCTCCAAACCTCGCTATAGAACTAGCAGTATTCAGAACATCTCTAAAATCTATAATCATCTCTCTTCACTCATATCTGAGGGCAACGGCTGGAGGTATTCTAGAGGCTCTGTAAGCAGGAAAAATACCGCCTGCAAGACCTATCAAGATTGTTAAAGTCATTGTTCTGGCTATATTTATTGGAGTTATTTTTGGAGGGGCTTTTATGACCATAACTGTAGTTGCAGCAACTCTAATCTCGAATCCACGTGATGCAAGCATGTGGGCTCCTACAACCCCTAAAAACATCCCTATAAACCCTCCAATTAGGCTCATAACAATGCTTTCCATAAGTATCATTACCAATACCTGTATATCGGTAAAACCCAGGGACTTGAGGAGCCCTATCTCCCTAGTTCTCTCAATTACAGAAGTTATCATTGTGGCAGCAACTCCTGCAATAGCAACAGCAAAGGCTGATAAAGATGCTGCAAACGATATAAAATTCATTGCACCTATTATAGAGTTTGCTATGTTGGCTATACTCTGGAATGAGATTATGTTTGCAGAGTTTCCAAAAATATTTTGCAGCTGCTTCATAACCTCTGGGACATAGGCACTACTCTCTACAAGAACAAATACACCACTCCACCCACTTAAACCAAGCACTCTTTGCCCAGCTACAAGAGGTAAAAATATAGTGGTATCGGGGCTCAGAATAAATGCACCACCAAACTCATTCAGAACCCCTGCAACAGTTATAGATGCTCTCTTCACCTCTGACTTACCCTCAGAGGTCTTGATATATGTTATTGTAATTACATCGCCAAGATCGTAAACCAGGTTCCCATTATCATCGTAAGCGATCTTGTAGCCCACGAGAGCCTTAAGATAGTCAGTATCTGAAGGGATTGAGCCTTTGAGTACCTCAAGCCCTTTTATAGCCTCAAAAACTATATCAATGGGTATAGCATATATGAAAACTACTTTTGTTTGCGTACCTACCTTGGCTTGAGCTTGAAGAGTGTAGAAAGGCTCAGCTCTCTTTACATGAGGAAGAGCCCTTATTGTGTCTAAATCTTTTTGAGTAAACCTATAGCCGCTTTCTGGAAAAAGCACTATTGCGTTTTGTCCAAGACCCTCAATTTGCGATATTACATAGTCTCCATAGCCATCTATAACACTAGATATCATCACCATGGCTAGAGGACCTATTGCAATGCCTACTATGGTGAGCAAAGCTCTAGCTCTTCTCTCTGTCAAAGCCTTGAATGCCAGTCTAAATATGTCGAAAACGAACTGCGTTACCGACATCCTCTCCTATCCTCTAGTTCTTAGTGATTTCAGCAAAGCTCTTTTCAAGTGCTTTTGAATGGATCCTCACATATCTATACAAAATAATGCCTATTACTATGAGGAACGCTGCTACAAGACCTATAATGATGGTGTTATTGTATGTCACTATCTGTTGTGGAGCTGTTGTTGAGGACTCTATCTGCCTTATAGCTAGCGGTATTGTGTAATTTAAGGTGTTTACACGCCCATAATCATCTCTATATATTAGCTGAAGCACAACTACATTGCTAGTCACACTATTTACATTCATATCCAGTCTAAATGATGATTGCGAGGCTGGATCCACATCACCTATGAGAGTCTCTTGCCCAATGTTGCCATACATAGCTTTAATGACAACACTTCTCGCTGAGGCTATGCCATAATTTGCCACAGTTCCGGAAACAGTTATTGTTGATCCCTCAGCACTTGCTTTCGTCTCGATTAGCATGAGCTCTATGAATGGCTCTAGGATGAATGCTAGTGATGTGTTAAATACCTGGAGATCGCCATAGACATCTCTATATACAATTGATAGTGAGAATGGAACAGACATGTATCTGAGGTAAGTCTGGGTAGCTCCCATAGAAACTGCGAATGGGTTGTAAACCAGTGTAAAGCTGATATTTGTGAGCATGTATGGATTCAAAACATCTACATATTTAACTGCTTGCTGAGGTATGAGCATAGCTGCGTATGGAACCAGATAGATATAGACGTTGTAGAGAGGTGCTGAACCCCTGTTTATCAGCCCTATGCTAACGCTTGCCACCCCCCTCTTCACAGCTATGCTTGTTGGAGCCACGACATCTACGATTTTTGCTGAGCCCAGTACATCGATCTCAAAGCTTATTGGCAGCCTTCTGATGTTATTCCACTGGTCAACAAAGTTGATAATGGCATTTGTTTTAAATGCTCCTGTCCTATTCGTAACTATGTTTAGCCTAAGGTAAAAGTACATTAAATCCCCATAGCTAAACCCTTCTGTAGGTGCCTGCACTTGTTGTGCGAGCATTGAGGAAAGCAGTTGCGTTACTTGAACAGGTGTTATTTTCGCAACCTGGATTTGCTGCAATATATTGGTGGCTGAAGCAGGAACCCTAGTAATTGATGTGTTAGTATCTGCAGATACTATTCCAGGCGGTAGCTCCACCTCCATCACAACACCCTTCATACTTGGGTTATAGTTGTCTCTCACTACAACCATTAACAAGGCGCCGTATTCTGGAGGCTGTGGAGATCCCCCAACCCAGTAGACATTAACAACACCAATGCTGTTGTTCAAATCGTTTATGACAAGACTTATGTTAAGTTCATCCTCAACAAGCGTGTTTGGAGTCCCTGTTTCAACAACGTATTTTGCTAGAAGTTTTGCTGCATACCTACCCGGCTTAATGTTGTCAACAGATAGCCGGAGCTGTACTGTAAACTGTTGGAGACTATTTATAGGACCAGCTACATAGGCCTTGGCTGTGTTGCCCCACTTTGTGTAGAAGCCTTGTGGTAGAAGGAGATCAATGTCTATTCCAGAGACTCTGTAGGGCCACCTATTTGCTAAGGTTATTACCAGAGTTACGTTTTCTGTATCAGGGTAAACAGGCCAGTTGTTGTTCCAAGAGGCATCAACTAGTTCAAGCCCTCTACCACTAGCAGGTTCTTCGACTGGTAAGGAAACTGTGAACTGCTTTGAATCACTTATTGCTGTGCCAAATTCTGTAAACAGATACTCTGTTACTACACTAAATATTATTATCCCTCCTCTACCTACATAACCCAGATCAACGTATAACGTTGCTGAGCAGAAAGCTCCTGAAGCAAGTTGCATTGAACACGCTTCGGAGCTCTTCACCATCATTACACTTGTGTTGAGGGGGCTAACCTTAATTACAACTGCTTCAACTGGGTAATAGCCTAGATTGCTAAGCGTCACTGTCAAAGCGACATTTCTCTGCCCAACTAAGGCTCTAGATGGTGTTTGGGTCCCCCAGTATACTGATGCAATAGCTATTGATGGTCTGTAATATTTGTAGCTAGCTATAGGCACAGTGACTCTATGTCTCTCTGCAAATAGTGAGAGTGTTGAACCACTTCTCACTGCATATGTTAGATTCAGCAGAATTTCAACATTCTTTGCTGTGGCATTTGGAGATACATCAACATCTAGATCAACACTACATACACCCCCAGCTGCAACACCATTAGCACACGTACCGCTAACATCATTTATCCTTAGCTCTGCTGGAGCTATAACCTCTGGTTTTACCCATGCAACTTGCGTGCTCTTTGCATTGGCAAGGTCAATGGATATTGTTATTCCTCTAGCTGATGGGAGTAGGGGTGCATAAACCCCTCTAAGCGATGTGTGCAAAGAGGTTATCCGAAATACTGCTAGACTTTCAACAGTTGATAGCGTTAGGTTAAACACTTTCAAGGCCTTGTAAAAGGCGTTTCTACCTGTTGTCAATACTGCTGAGATTACTAGCGTTACATGAACAGTCTTATTCTTTACCTCAACATTGCTAAACCTCATAGTCTGAATCTCACCATAATTAATAGGCGTTGTAATTATCTGAACAGCCTCGCTCAAACCACTCAAGAAACTTGCGCCAGCAAGTCTAGCCTGAGTCACAACGCTTTCTATGGTGTCTATGGAGAATGACTGCAGAGTTATATATATCTCAGCACCACTAGAATCTACACTAATAGGGTTGTTCACCCAGCCAAAATCGGCTACTGACACATCGAGAATTGGGCTATCTATACGTAGGAGAATCGTGAAGTATTGTGTAAACCAGTATTCACTAGGAGCCCTTGCCAAGGCCTCTACCTTTACAACTACTGGGTAGAAACCGCTTTCTGGCGAGGTAACATCTATACCTCCAACCTCAACATTTATGTACTGTCCATACCTATAATCACCGTTTACAGCAATTGTTCTACTCCTATTCCCACTCTCAAAAATCATTTGATTGGGTAAGTAAATAGTGATCCTCGGGCTGGAGACTGTATATCCGGGTGCTGTAACCTGAAGGTAGAGGTATGCAGAGGCATCGATAGTTGTTGTATAAGCTCTGTCTCCACTCCAACCATAGGAGATCAGCACTATGGCATTCTTGCTAGGCTCTTCAAAAACCTTTACAGAGATTGTAAGCGTTAGGGATACTGTGTAGAAGCTGTTACTCGAAGCATCATATGCAACACCGCTTAAAATAAGCTTCGCTGGGTATTCACCTGGTAAAATGTTTGTATCTATGGATATCCCTGAGAACGCTATTTGCGTCATTGTGCCTCTACCAATATTTATTCCTGATGTAGATAATTGTTGTGGATGAAAACCGTTAGGCAAAGTAATTGTTGCTGTGCCACTCCTAAAGTCAACAACATCGTTATTGAGTAGAACTATGTTTAGTGTTGCCCCTTCTGTCCCGGGATACACTTCGCCTGAGCTCCAGTAGGTGTTAGTCACATACAGACTTAGTGTGGGTATAGATAACCTCACTTCAAAGCTGTACCACTGCTCACTCCAGAACTCAGCACCATTATTATCGCCAAATATGACGAGCTTTACAGAAATTAGCATGTAATTAACATTGCTAACTGTAATGGGGTCTGAATATATTGTCGTGATATCACTATAGCCAAGAGCTTGCTGAGATACTGTAACTGATGTTGTAGATGAATTTGCAAATATTGCTCCAGGAGACTGTATCTCGAAGTACGCTACAATGCTTCTAACGTTCTTGAAATCCATGTTCCTAATAACTATGTAGAACCTCGCTAGATTAACTCCTTGAACAGGCTTCAGTGTTTCAATACCATAATCAAGAACTTGTATGTTTATTGCTGGGGCTGAGGATATAGTAACGTAAAAGGAGGTATTTCCTTTAGTATAGTAATACACATTGTCATCTGTAGACATTGTCGCATTTAAGCTAATTATAGTAAGATATGCTGTACCTGGCGATACATTTGGATATATAGAGACTGGGCCTATTGAAATTGTTGTTGTCTGGTTTTTGCCAAGGTTATTTGTTACCTGAAACCTATTTGCTGATTGCGTGTATAGGAAGGTATTTTGTGGAAGCATAACCTTGCCTGTGGCTTGAACAACTGTTGAGTTGCCTATATTGCGAAGTGTTATATATAGATATACCCCCTGGCTCCCAGGATAAGCATCAGGACTCCAGTACCAGTCTGTTACAACTAGTTTAAGTGGTGGATATGGAGATACTGTTATGGTTATACCAGGAACTACATTAACGAAGGGTTGTGTGCTACCCTGCAACCTATAATAAATTGTTATATTTGTACTATATGTTCCAGGACTTGTATCACTATTTACATCTATGTGATAGGTAAACACAATTATATCCCCTGGCTCTGCAATTGTATGTGTAGAGCCATTTGCTGACTGTGGCGGAGCACATGAGCTATAGCCTCTAGATATAGAAAAGCCTTGAGGCAGGTTGATGCAGCCCGCAGATATGTAAGCTGGTGACGAACCGTTATAAACTGTGTTCACTGTGATAATAACGTTTCTACTACCAGGATATATTGTATTGGTGTTTGCAGATGACTTGTAGCTATAACTCTGAAGTGTGAACACTTGGCTCTGTGCTTGGATACGCGAAATAAAGCTGAATTGGCTTAATATGAGCATGAGTAAGAGTATTGCTGCATAGACTCTCCCTAGGCTCACACCTCAGCACCATAACCAATTTGTGTGTCTATAGACACACAAAATTGTTTTTAAGCTTTTGCTTCTATTGCAATATATTGAGAATGCATTTGCTTTTATCTGACTCTCTAACGCCAATTATCATACCGTCTCTAATCATGTAGATTTTCTGTGTGCAGTTCGCTACTTCAGGGTCGTGTGAAACTAGAACTATTGTTGTACCCAATTTGTTGAGGTCTAGAAAGGTTTTCACCACAATCCTTGCACTTGCTCTATCTAGGTTTCCCGTGGGCTCGTCTGCTAGAATCATCTTCGGATTACCCACTATAGCCCTAGCTATAGCAACTCTCTGTTGCTGACCTCCAGATAATTGTAGTGGCTTTTTCGGGAGCCAGGAAGGATCCCCAGCTGATTTAATTAGTGCTTCCCTAGCCATTTCAACTCTCTTAGGCTTCGGTATTCCCCTAGGTATCAGAGGCATTTCTATGTTTTCCAGCACTGTAAGTCTATTTATTAAGTTGAAGAGCTGAAAAACAAAGCCTATCTTCAGGTTCCTTATCTTAGCGATATCCTTGTCTCTAAGGCGAGTTGCATCAATACCATCTATAAGTATCCTCCCACTTGTTGGCCTATCTAAAAGCCCCATCATATTTAAAAGTGTTGTCTTTCCAGAGCCAGAGGGGCCCATTATCGATATGAAGTCTCCCTCATATATCTTTAACGAAACTCCCTGGAGTGCTCTAGTGACTATCTCTCCAGCTCTATAGATTTTGACAACATTCTCTAGAACCATAACCTCTCTAGCCAACACCTTCACCTCATCGACTACTGTAAAGCTTTTCTTACAATGCTTTTCATTGTGTCTACAGACACAAAACCTTATAAACTTTTAGCTATAGAAACTAATTCACAGGCTCCTCAGACACCTCGGGAACCGAGGAGAATGAAGAAGGCAGCCGACGGGGTCGAACACCCCCTCCTTACACTGATTTCAGGTAGAAAGGTTGTAGCTTTTGACCAGAAGCACTAAGCATTTGGATGAAACCAGAAGCATCATCGATATAGAGTTTCTGCTTGTAAATGTAAGAGGGTTTTTCAGAGACCTCGTGCTCTACACAATTGCTAAGTTAGGTAAAGCCTATGGCTATGCTATAAGGAGATTTATATCCCAGAACATGAGGATATATGTGCCAAGTAGTGGTATTCTTTATCCAACACTCCATGAGCTTGAAAAAGAAGGGTTATTGAAATCAAGTACTGAGGGTAAGAGAAGAGTATATATGCTTACAGAAAAAGGTTGTGAGTATTTATCTATAAGGATTGAATCAATAGAGAAGATGATTAGGAAGATTAGCAGAACCATCGAATTAATGGAGTATGTAGGCTTTAAAGAACTCTTTGAAACCCTAAAGAAATTATGGGAGTTAGAAGTAGAACCTCCAAAACCTGTACTTGATGCTATAAAGGTTAAGATAATGGAAATAAATGCAATTCTAAGCGAACTACTTAGATCCCCACCCACATCAACAAACATTTCAAACCCAGCCACCTCCACACCCTAAATGAACAAGACCTTTGATTACAAAACTCACTAGACCTTCAACTGTTTACCCAAGGCCAATTGTTTTAGCACTTTTCTCTCATAAAACAATATCCAATTTAAATATATAGAGACTTTTACCTTGAGCTCTTTTCATTGAGCCATGGAGCAACAATGTCTCTGCAATGAACCTTCTCACTAAGTAAAGTTTGCTTATTACAACATTTACCACTCTTTTACTGCTCTTGTTGTATATAGTCTTTGAGGATTTAGTATGCTTTATGGTTAAAGGTTGTTTAAAGCATTTAAACTACTGTCTGTTTGATGTCTTTAAATAGCTAGCTATAAATGTTTGGCGTTGTTATCTAGTAGTTTTTTGTGAGTAGCACCATGGTTATATACCCTGTTAAGCATGTTTCGTGGGATGAGGTTGTTGATTGGAGTTTTAGGCTTGGTAATAGAGTGATGGAGAGTGGGTTTAGGGCAGATGCTATTGTTGCTGTTGGTAGGGGTGGATATGTTGTCAGTAGGATGCTGAGTGATCTTCTCGACGTTGATAAAGTCATTGCCTTGCCTATTAGGTGGGTTGGTCAGAGAGGTAGGAATTACTTGGTTGACTTAATCAAATGTTTTCACAGGTTTAGAGGTGCTGAGGTAGCAGAGTGTATAGCTGATGTTGTGAAAGGGCTTAGAGTTGAGATAGCTGTTGATGTTGAGGCTAAGCTTATGGGGCTAAATGTGCTAGCCGTTGAAGAGATATCCGCTACAGGAATGCACCTAGCTAAAGCTAGGGAGATACTCCATAGGTGGGGAGCAAGAGAGGTTAGAACAGCCACTCTAGTGTGGAAACGCTCAACAGCTACCCTAAGACCCAACTACATATTTATTGAAACCCCGAGTTTTGTGTGGTTCCAGTTCCCATGGAGTAGATTATCAGACTACACACAATTCGCCTTAGCGCTCATCGAAGAGAGCCTCACTAAAAACAATAATAATGCATTCAGCATATGGGATGTAGAGAAACTATTTATTGAGTGGTATGGCTTCAAACCAGAGAGAAGATACTTGGTAAAGGCTCTTGATAAACTAGCTGAAAAAAGACTTCTGAGAAAAATAGATGTAGAGAGATACGCTACATCCACACAAACATAGCTTCCACCCCCTATTTACCATCCTCACCACCAACCATCAATCAACACACTTCCCACCATGCCTCCATATCTAGCTTAACTAAGCAAATATAAAAGCTGAGCCCTCCATGAATAACATCCTAAGCACATAAAACCATCATCAAATGTTTCTTGAGAACATCTGTGCAATAACACTTTCTTGCAGACAGATAGATTGGTTGAGATTGCGTTCACCACTCGCCAACTATTTAAATATGGATCACAGCTTATAGTATAATGTTTACAGCTGATTACAAATCACTTCAAACCTATAGCGGTCTCTTCTTATTCTTAATTAACTATATTCCCGTGTTTAGAAAACCTAGTTACTTTACAGCCTTAGCTCCTTGGTCATTACATAGTAATGCTTAATTTTCTCGACTCCCGGCACTTGTGTGTAGAAGTATAGATGTGATGTCCAGGGTATTACAGCATATCTGAATCCTGCCTCCTTTAGATTATTCAATGATTTGAATAGTAGTATTGTGCCTATCCCCTGCTTTCTCTTATTTGGGTCTACACCTATGGGGCCAAATTCATTTCTGCCCATTCTAAGGTAAACAGCAAAACCAAGTATTTCACTTCCTTTCTCAGCAACCCAGATTGTTGGAGGTTTATTTCTATAGGCGTAGAGAACCTCTAGTCGCCAGAATGGGGAGAAGATCTTTCCAGCCCAGCTACTAATTGTTTCAGCCTCTTCTTCCCTACCCCTCCTAAAAACAATGCCTTCAGAAGTAAGCCTGTTCTCCAACCTCGAAACCCTCCTCGGGTAAAAGTAGTGTGCTAAGTTAACCTCATAGTTAACATTCTCCTCCTTCTTAAAATACCCTCTACCCTCAAAAAACTCTAGATAATCCTCATACAAAATATTTATGCCAGGCATAAAGTAGTAGGGTGCATATGCATAGAGAGAAACAAACTTCTTGCCCCGCTCCCTAGCAACACCTTCAAATACGCTTAGCAGAGAACTAATAACGTTTAGCCACTCATCTCTAGAGAGCTGGGGATCTATAGCTAAGTCCTTAACCCAAATAATATCTTTATATGTTTCAATAGCCTCTCTAGGCTCCTTAACCATCTCCACTCCAAACAAAAACCCCTTAACAACATCAGAGTCATCTAAAGCGAAGAGCATTAACTCTTCACTAAGGTTTGGATCACTGAGAATAAACGAATTGAATATATTGCACTCAACATTATCAAATGGAAAAGCCTTGTTATGAATCCTGCACGCCTCCTCCAAATAGCTACCCTCTCTTAAATCCCTAAACACAATAATCTTAACCAAAGGTATTCGCCTAACAATGATAGATAAGTGAAGAGATATATAAAGCTTGTTACAGTGGAATGCCTTGTGCTCAATATTTAATTCTACTTGCCGCATAGCACTAAAGTCTTTTTCATATTTATTTTCAGGGCGAACTAATACAAAGCCAAAATGTGCAAAGAGCGTGAGCTGCTGTAGGAAAGTAGTTGATAATATTTATTAAAGCTAGCTTTAATATAATTGCTGTGTGAGGTAAGTTGAAATCTTGGTTCAGACCTAGGGTTTCGCTTGATGGTTTCTGGAAGTTTAGAGTTGATAAAGAGCTGTTGGGTGATAGGGAAGAGTGGTTTAGAGGGTTTACCTCTAGCGACTTAATCTACGTGCCTTCTTCTTGGAATGAGCAGAATCCTGAGTGGGATCAGTTTACAGGTGTTGCTTGGTATCAAAAAGATGTATATATTGGTACAAATCTAAGAGATAAGATGGCTTGGATTGTGTTTAAAGGTGCTGGGTATAGAACTAAGGTGTGGGTAAATGGCAGTTTTGTAGGAGAGCATGAAGGCTCTTTTACACAGTTTAGGTTTAGAGTTAATGAAGTTGTGTATGGCGGTTTTAATAAGGTTGTTGTTAGAATAGATAACACCCCTTCAATAGATGCATTACCGCCTGCAAGAGAACTTAATGCAACGGCTTATGACTTTTTCCATTATGGCGGTATTCATAGACCTGTATACCTTGAGTTTACAGATACTTGTCACGTTGACGACATGACTATATATACTGATGCTGAGGGCTTGCTAAAAGCATCTATTAGCATCATTTGTGATAGAGATGTTGATTTAAGGATTAGGTTGATGGATAGAGAACTGAATAGGGTTATTCATGAAGAGATTGTGAAGAGTGTTAAGCCAGGTCTGTTTACATATGAGAAGAGGTTTGCTGGTGTTAAGCCATGGAGCCCTGAAGAGCCCAATCTCTACAACTTTGCTGTAGAGCTACATGTAGATGGCATGGTAAAGGATATTGTACATGAACGCATAGGTTTTAGAAGTGTTGAGGTTAAGAATGGTAAGATTTATCTCAATGGGAAACCTGTTTATCTTAAAGGTTTTGGTAGGCATGAAGATTTCCCAGTAACAGGGAAGTATCTACCTGGATCTGTTTTAGTGAGAGACTTTTACTTAATGAAGAAGATTGGGGCAAACTCATTCAGAACATCGCATTACCCATACTCAGATGAGCACCTAGATCTGGCAGATGAATTCGGGTTCATGGTAATACTAGAGCCTCCAACATGCTACTCAGGTGTAGAACGCATTCTTAGTAGAGATGAAATTGCGAAGCTGTTTAGCAGTGAGGAGTATGTAGCAAAGGCAAGGAAATTTATCGAAGAGATGGTTAAACAGCATAAGAACAGACCTTCAGTAATAATGTATAGTGTTACAAATGAGCCGCCAAGCGATGTACCAGAGGTAGCAGAGTTCATAAGGAGGCTGTCCAAATTCTTCAAAGAACTAGATCCATCAAGACCAGTAACATTTGCATCCCATAGATCTGTAAGAGATCTCGCCCTAGGCTACGTTGACGTAATATCACTTAACTACTACCGTGGATGGTACTCCGAGTGGGGTGATATAAATAGGGGTGCAGAATCCATGCTAAAGGAAGTGGAGGAAATACATCAAAAATTCCCAGAGAAACCAATCATCATAACAGAGTTTGGTGCAGATGCAATTCTAGGCCTACACAGCGATCCCCCGCAGATGTGGTCAGAAGAATACCAGGCAGAGTTTATTAGAAGCTACATAGAAGCACTGATAAAGAGGAGCTATGTAGTAGGGTTGCATATATGGAACTTTGCAGACTTCAGAACGCCCCAGAACCCTGGGAGAACTATACTAAATAGAAAAGGAATTTACAGCAGGGATAGACAACCAAAACTAGCAACACTCATAGTATCAAAACTCTTTAAAAACATACCCACATCCATAGAACACCCAACAAATAACCAGCCATAGTAGCTCCACACAGGAGCTCAGCCCCATATAGTTTTACACAACTCGATTTTTCATAATACCATCCCTAATCCTCCTTAAGCTCCTAGGATCTACACATACTTAAGGGTATTCAAAAATCCAGAAGACCCCATATATTGAATACTTCTTGAGAGACTTCTTATAGAGATTTATTACTACAACAACATCTCTATTTACATATGAAACCACATCTTTGCACCTCGATCTTCCATGCCTATTTTCAGTAAGCATCTTTCAATATATAGGATGCTTTTGATGAAGTGCTTCTAGGGGCTGTTCCATGATTGATACCTGGGTTAGATCTATGAGCCATGATTTTATTTGCATTCCCCGAACCCACCTGAGCAATGGGAGCTCTGCTCCAAGCCCCGGCTGGCTAAACCTAGATGGAAGCCTCATTCCATTTGGCTCGACAGCCTCCATGAACCCACAGAGATGCCAAAATCTCTGTGGACGAGGTGGAAGCCCTAGATGCAACAAACAAATATAATAATGAGGATAAACATCTAGGGACAAATGGTCCCAGGGGGCAAGAGCAGGGCATCCACAGATATACTACAGCTATTCAAAGGTGATTGCCCAGAAAACCATGCTAAGGCAGGATGCAAATTTAATAAATATTAAGCTTAGGAGAAGCATTTTGCATAGTGATAGACAAAGAATGCATAGTAAAGCCTCATTGAACAGAAACCCTTAGTATCATCTCCATGATATAGATGCACATGAACTTCATAACATTGGTGCAATGCGATTTTCTTTAGCGCATAGCCCTTGACCTCATAACAACATGTAAGATCTAATCAGCATCTATGACTACGACTGCTATGATGGATATTGCTGCTTTTGGTGACATACATTTAAAGATGTTGGTATGTTATCTATAAGATATGTTTGGCACATACCAATATTAATCATTATCAGCAATAACTTCTTTTATTTTACGAAAATTATGGTAATTATTTTCAAAAAAGTTTAAAAACAGATTCATACAAATAGCTGGTTATGTAAGGTGAATATAAGTGATGAACAAGGCCTGTGCATCGCTTATATTATTAGTATTGATTGCTGTATCTGCACTGTCACTAACAATGGGTATTCCCTCTCTAAATGCGCAACTAGCTCTACCATCAGGTGTTAAAAGAGAAGAAACAGTGATATTTGATACTCAAATAAGTAGTGTTGCTAACCCAGATAACTTTAATCCCTGGGTTATAGGTGGACTATCAACAGTGATTGGCGTTAATCAGGTTTGCTTTTCAACTCTGTATTACACTGATTATAAGGATGGTGTTACGAAGCCGTGGGTTGCTGAAGATCTCCCTACCTATAGCCCTGATTACACGATGTTAACTATAAAGATTAGGAAGGGTATTTACTGGAGTGATGGATATCCATTTACTGCAAGGGATATCGTCTTTGCAATTAATGTTTCTAAAGCTAACAACAAGTTATCTGCATACTCTGCTCTAAATGTTTGGGTTGACTCTGCATGGGTGATAGACAACTACACTTTTGCAATAAAGCTTAAGAGGCCTAATCCCTATTTCCATTACCTAGCCTTCACGTTGATAGGTCCTGGCATATACAACTTTATGATGCCTGAGCATTACTATAAAGCAAAGAACATTACATATGACAAGATACATACAGATCTATATAACCCACCCTTGTGCATAGGACCCTACGTACTGTATAAGTATGATCCTGGTGGGACATGGTTCCTTTGGAAGAGGAGAGATGATTGGAATAAGTCAAGTATAATGCCTCTATACGAGAAGAAAATAGTTCTTTGGCCAGGACCGAAATACGTTATGTTTAGAGTGTTTAAGACAGAAACTGATAAAGTTGTTGCTATGGCTAGGGGTGAGCTTGACTGGATTTTTGATGCAACTTGGCAAGCATGGCAATCTCTAAAGGGTCAGCTTGGCGATAGAGTTCAGGCATGGCTACCGTATTACCCATATTTCTGGGGTTATGACACAACAGTTAGGGGCATATACTTCAACAACATGAAGTACCCATACAATATAACCATGGTTAGATGGGCTTTAACGCTAGCAATAAACATGACAGAGGTTATGACCATAGGTTATAAGGGTGTTCAGAGAATGACTGTTGTCCCTGGCGCTGCTGCGTGGCCTGCTGAAGCATTTCTAACCTACAACCTACTCTTAAGCGATTTACTCAACATGACTTTGACTCTTCCAAACGGCTCTAAGATAAAGGTTTACGACCCATCCATACCTCTTAAAGTCTATAAATGGGCACGGACACAAGGTCTACTAACAAGAGATTTAACAGAACCCGAGATTAGATGGGTTTGGGGTGCTGGTTGGTGGAGATATGCACCAGACGCTGCAGAACAAATACTTAAGAGCCTTGGATTTAAACGAGGACCAGATGGAAAATGGTTATTACCAGATGGAACACCATGGAAAATGAAGTTCAACATACCAGCAGGTTTTGAGTATGATGCTATAGACCTTGGACTTGCAGTTGCAGAGCAATGGAGGAAATTTGGTATAGACGTAGACGTTATACCACTAGAAGCAGCATCATTCTGGACTCCTCAGCTAAACTATGGAGCTTTTGAAGTGGGTTCTTACTGGGGTATAAGCGGTAATGATCCTAATGCACTACCTATAAACTTTGAGGGATGGAGATGCGATTATGTAAAACCCATAGGGAACTACTCACCAAATGGTGCAAGATACTGTGATCCAAAGTTTGATGAAGCAATATTGAAAGCATTGAGCTCTCCACCAGGCAGTCCAGAGGCAATAAAGGCATTGAAGGAAGCTGTTCTAACAATGCTTAGAGACATGCCAGCTATTTGGACTGGTGATTGCAAGAAGTTATTGCCTGTGCTAACTGATTATTGGACTAATTGGCCAAATGCATACAACTTCTACACAGGCTTGAAGCTATGGGGTAATCAAATGGCTCAACAAGTTATCGGCAATTTAATACCTGTTAAATCTAGTATCGATACACCTACAAGTAGACCTGTAAATGAGCCACCACCAGGTACAATAACATTCCCAACATTACCAGAAGAGGCTTTAAAGAAATTAGCACAAGCAATGGCAACCCCAACAACTACTTCGCCTAGTCCAACCACGCCTAGGACAACAACTACTAGTCCAACACCCACCACAACGACAACAACTACTTCGCCTACTACCACAACAACTCCAACGACGACAACTGCTTCACCTACTACTACAGCTACTACCACTACTGCGCCTCCAGCTGTCACAACAGCTCCCAGAACCTTTACAACAACTGTTGTTGTCCCAACAACAATATTGTCAACAGTGGTATCAACAGTGAGCTCAGTATCGACAGCAACTATGACAGCAACAACAACAGTAACACAAAGAGTAACAGAATGGGCAACAACAATAGCAATAGCAATAGTATTGCTAATAATAGGATTCG
>Ga0080005_128006_pt1 | contig 56129 bp, 51 predicted proteins | sample JossMetagenome_2_FD_69208 | JGI IMG/M metagenome (GOLD analysis project Ga0080005, IMG submission 69208) | Hot spring sediment microbial communities from Joseph's Coat, Yellowstone National Park, USA - JC3_ASED (SPADES assembly) (version 2) | ecosystem: Environmental > Aquatic > Thermal springs >...
ATGCCAGGCTCTCTATGGTGAAACCTGGTCATGCCGTTGAATAGGTGGCTAGCCTTTGTTACACCAAGCTCTACAGCTCTCAGCCCATCATCATAAGAAGCATTTGTATGCCCAGCGCTAACAGTTATGCCAGCTGACCTCGCATAAGCGATTATTGTAGCTGCACCTGGAAGCTCTGGCGCTAGAGTCACTTGCTTAACAACACCTCTGCAGGATTCTGCAAGCCTCTTAAACTCATCAACATTCGGGGTCCTGATATAGATTTTGTTCTGAGCACCTGCAGCATCAGGATTTATATATGGCCCCTCGAGGTGCATGCCCAGGATCCTTGAACCTCCACCTCTCCACATCTCCATAGCCTCGCCAACAGCTTTACAAGCCTCTTCAAGAACCTCTAGAGGAGCTGTAACAGTTGTTGCAACAAAGCCTGTTACACCATGCCTAGCGTAATGCCTAGCCATCTCTAGAATGCTGTAGGGATCTCTATTGGATGTGAAATCAAGTCCCTGTATCCCATGGGTGTGGGTATCTATGAAGCCAGGTAGAACTATTAATTCTTCAGCATCTATAGTCTCTTCAGCAAAGCCTGTAAAAGGCTCTCTCCCAATTTCAGCAATAGAACCGTTTTTGATGAGAATATAGCCATCGTCTATGATTCTAGTAGATGAAACTATTTTGCCATGCCTTATAACGAGGCTCATAAACCTCTCACAAAATAGAGATAATTATAAAAATGTTTAATTTTTCATCTCTTTGCTCTAAGCAGAGCCATGTTCTGTACTGCTTTAACCTATTTGCTACCCTGTCTGCTTTAGTATCGCTACCCCCTTCTCCAGCCTTGGCCTCACAGCAATTGTTTCCCACACTCTTAGCTTGTGGTAGCCGTTTTCAGGCCCTAGGTAATCTACTTGCGTATCCACCCCTATTGCAATGTCTAACACATATGGATTTGCTGATACTATTACAGCTGTGTCATCTGGTAGTATTGGTGTTGACACAACTTCTTTTACAAGTCCCCTAATCCTCGTCAACTCCATAACACCTGTCTTCTCATGCACAGCTAGCAATTTTGCATATCTAGAGGGGCTTACAAATAGAATAAATGGCTCCCTAGCCCCCCCCTCAATCATCTTAGCCAAAGCCTTTGCAACATCATTTACAGCCACACCAGGAGCATCCCAAGAACCCATCTCAGTTTTTACAGAGTTTGTAAGTCCTGTGAGCTTCTCTAAAACATGTTTATCCTCAAGAGTGGCAAGCTCTACAGCAGCTCTATACCCATCTCCAAGTTCAGGCACTTGCCCAAACCTCTCAGCATAATCCACAGCCCTCTGACTAACCTTAAAATCTACAGAGATCTCAGTAAGTGGTGTAACATATCTAACTCCCCCAACAGACTCAACTGCAACAGCATCAACACCCCTCCCAACCCTAGTAACAGGCACAAACCTTCTGAACACCCTAACCCCATCAACAACCCTCATAACAGCATCACCAACAACTCTCCAAACATCTACAGCAGAAGGCTGTTGATTAGGTGGATCCCTAGCCTCTAGACCAGTAAGTTTCTTAACCTCCTCAGCACCCCTAGCAAGCTCCCCAACCTGCTCAGGATCCAAAGTCTTTAACAGAGACAGAAACTCACCAACATGAGTCTTCTCCTCCTTAGCAATATCCTCAAACACCCTCCTATACCTCTCATCATCAATAGCCCTAGCCAGCTGCAGATAAAGATTTATAGCATCAAGCTCAGCTATAACTGATAACCTAAGAGCCTCAGCAACCTCCTCCTTAGACAACTTCCTACCCTGAGGAAGATCAAGCGGATGCTTAGACATCAAACCCAGACTCACCAAAACCAGTATAACACCTTGCAAATATTTAAAGCTATCTCACAACAAAAACATCACAGCCTCGAAAAAACACAACATAAAAATACCTAAACAATATAGAGATAGCCGCACCTATATGATGAAGGCTGTGAACACTGAACACAATGATGAGGTGTTTCAAGGCTGATTATCGAGATAAAACATATCTAAATCTATTGCCTTTGCATCGAAAAGCGAAATAAAAGTATTAGCATATGGCTCACGGAATTTAAGGTGTTTATTCATTGGGGTTCTTTTAAACTTTTTAGGAATTGCTTGAATAACTCGATAAACTTGTCTATGTCTTCTTCTGGCTGGTTTAGGGCTGGTAGTAGGTGTGGTGTTTTTTCGTCCATGTATAGGACGTTGTTTATTCTCATGTAGAGGTGGAGTGCTTTTTCAACTGTTTTGCTCCATCTAAGGTTCTTGGCATCTGTGTAGTTTCTTGGTCGTGTTTTTGTGAAGTGTATTCCTGTCATTGTTCCTGCTCCTGTAGTCCAGCAGATCTCGTCATGCTCTTTACATGTCTTGTCAATTTCTCTTCTTGTCTGTTCCCAGAGTTTGTTAGCCTGTTCATAGATGCTTCTATGCTTGGCTAAGTAGTTGGTTAGTGTGTGTCCAGCCACCATGTTAATTGGGTTGCCTGTGAATGTTCCTCCGTGGAATGATCTTGTTCTTGGATCTGGATACTTTATTTGGTCTAGAAGCTCCATAACCTCTGCTCTGCCTCCAAATGCGCCTGCACCTGGGTAGCCTCCTCCAATAACTTTTCCATATACAGCTATATCTGCTTTTACGTTGAAGTACTCCTGGCCTCCTCCAAGTGCTAGTCTAAAGCCTGTTATAACCTCGTCGAAGATGAGTAGAGCCCCATATTCATCGGCTAGCTGTCTAAGGCCCTTTAGGTATCCTTCTGCTGGCGGTATGCAGCCTCCACCACCAAGCACAGGCTCAACAACTATGGCTGCCACGGGATATTTCTTCAAAATTGCTTCAGCTGCGTTGAGGTTGTTAAATGGTATTGCAAGAGTGTATTTGATGTAATCCTCTAGCAAACCGGCTGACTCAGGTTCTCCAGATAGCTTAACATGTGTATGTAGAGCGTCATAACCCCCGTGCCACCCACCCTCAATCTTAACAACATAGCTTCTCTTGGTATAAGCCCTTGCAAGCCTCAATGCATACATATTAGCCTCAGTACCACTCATAGCGAATCTCAGCATCTCCACCCCAGGCAAGATCCTGGTCAAAAACTCTGCATATTCAACAGCATAGGGATTCTCAAAACCTAGGTGAGTACCATTTCTAGCAACTTCGTTAACAGCCTCAATAACGAATTCTGGTGCATGACCAAGAACATGGGTTCCGTGACCCATCCAGAAATCTGCATACTCATTACCATCAACATCCCACACCCTAGAACCCTTAGCTCTAGCAACATACAGTGGATATGGCTCGAAAAACCTCAGAACATACGTTACACCACCAGGCAAGGCTTTGCAAGCCCTTTCAAAAAGCTCTTTACTACGCCTAGTCTTCTCCACATATATCCTCTCCCACACATGCAGCAACCTCCCCAAATTCTCCTCAACCACTTGAATAGACATATATACACCCAAGCTAGGAACCAGCAGAGAAAAATAAAAAGCTTCTCTCACTCAAAGCAATTCAGCTTCAGAAACAAATCTCTAAAGCCATCTCTGCACAGCGTTAAAAAAGGGAGTGGCTTTTAATCTGCTTTCAGCATGGAGTATATATGCTATCGACGTATTTTCATAAGCATGCTGATGAGTGGCGGTAGTGTGAGTGAGAATGCTAGTGTTGGTATAAATGAGTAGTATGTCCATGGAAACTGGAATCCTCCATAAGCTGCCACACCCATCGCTATAGCTGTGCTTAAAGCAATTGTTATCGTGATCGCTTCTGATGATGTTTTTCTCCAAAACAGTGTATATATTATTGGTCCTGTTAGAACTCCTGAGAGAATTGATGTGGTTACGCCAAAGAGTATCATGAGCATTGGCGGCGGTTTTATGGAGAGTGCTATGGAGAGTAATGCAAGGATCGCTATAGTTAGTCTAAACATTGCTGCTTCACTACCCATCCTCCTCAATATCCTCAGATCTCTTATCAATATCTGCGCTGCTGTAGATAGAACTGCTGTTAGCGTAGACATCGAAGCTGAGAGCACTGCTACAAGGAATAAGACGTTAAAGCCGCTGGGCAAGAGTTCCTGAACTAGATAGAGAAATGCATAGTCTGGCACACTTACAGAGTCCTTGAGCAACAGCCTTGTAGATGCAGATGCTAAATTAAGCGAAAGCGTTAGTATAGCTACCAATAGTGTTGCAAACACTGTTGCAGCTTTTAGTGAGATCTTGTCTCTAATAGCTATGAATCTCATTAAGAGTGCCGGGTTTCCCCAGCCGAGGAATCCTAGGCTTAGGTAGAGAGCCATCATTGGTAGCAGGTCTCTGTAAGGCCAAGTAGCAAGCGCTGGATCCATTGAGTAAAGCCCGTTGTAAAGATTTGTAAAGCCCCCGATGCTGGAAAGCGAAGCAATGCATATCACTATAGCCATGAGAAGCATAAAGAGTGCTTGTACTGCCTGAGTCCACACCTGTCCTAGGTATCCGCCAAAAGCTGTATAAATCATTGTAACCACTGCTACAGCAAGAAGTGCGTAGAGGTAGGGCACGCTAGCCACTACCTCAAATGCTCTTGCAGTCCCTATGAGTATTGAGATTGTGTAGACTACTAGCCCTAGCAGCATTGCAACTCCAGCTGCTATAGCAGGTGTTCTGGAGCCAAATCTCTTCTCAAATAGCTCCACAATAGATAGTATTCCCAGCCTTGTGGACAAAGCTTTTAGCCTTGGCCCAAGCACTATAAATGCTAGTAGAGTTCCTATCCATACAACAAACACATCTTTCCAAAGCACAAGCAAGCCATACTTCCACCCAATTGCTGTTGCCCCCACAAATATTACTGAGCTAAAGTATGTTGTGAAGAAGGAGAGCGCTGTTAGTAATCCCCCAACCCTCATACCACCAACATAAATCTCCTCAACGCTTCTAGTCTTCATCATGCCAATGAAGCCTATCGCTATGAGCATTCCGAAATAGACTAGTATAATAACTATGATGATGGTCATCAGCTCTCACCACGCAGCTCTTCTTCAGAGCCTTTACTAACAGCATATGCTATTGCTACTAATACAGCTGCTATGTATAGAGCTATCGCTAATACCATATCCCATGATACAATCAGCAACACCCTTTTCAGGGAAGAGATATTCGATAGACTAGGGTTAAAAAGCTTTATAAGTAATTTAAGCAGTTTAAACATGTATATGAGAGCTGAGCCCAGTTCTGTGTCAAGTAAAGCCTCATTTGCATGGATTCAGCTTTGTTGTGTGGGATTCTCCTAAACCCTTTTAATGGGAGTCACATATTAGGTAGATTGTTGTAGGTGTTGTTCATGAGTCAGCGTAGCGATAAGTGGGGTGATATTGCTGAAAGACTTCACAAGTTTTATCGTGGTAAGATAGAGGTTGTGCCTAAGTGCCCTATTGTAAGCCTTGATGACTTCTCTATATGGTATAGCCCAGGGGTTGCTGAGCCATGTAGGAGGATTTATGAGGGGGGCGAAGACCTGTCATATGACTATACATGGAGGTGGAATGCTGCTGCAGTGGTTAGCGATGGCACGAGGGTTCTTGGGCTAGGTGATGTTGGTCCTGTTGCTGGGCTTCCAGTTATGGAGGGCAAGGCCCTGCTATTCAAATACCTTGGAGGTGTTGATGCTGTTCCACTAGTTTTGAGGGAGAGGGATCCAGACAAATTTATATTTGTTGTGAAGGCGTTGGAGCCGAGTTTTGGAGCCATTAATCTCGAGGATATTGCATCTCCAAAGTGCTTCTATATACTTGAGAAGCTTCAGCATGTTCTAGAGATACCTGTTTGGCATGATGATCAGCAAGGCACTGCACTAGTTACAATAGCTGCTCTGATAAATGCTTTGAAGGTTGTGGGTAAGGGTATTGATCAGGCTAGGATAGTTTTGGTTGGGGCTGGGGCAGCAAATATTGCTCTCTATAGATATCTAAAGGTGGTGGGGGTTAATCCAAGGAATATTATTGCTGTGGATTCTAAGGGCATTCTGCATAGGGAGAGAGACGATGTTGAGGATATGAAGAGGGAGAACCCATGGAAATATCAACTAGTAGTAGAGACAAATCCCGAGTGCATTAAGGGTGGTATTCCAGAGGCTTTAAATGGAGCTGACGTAGTTATAGCAGCTGCAAGACCTGGCCCAGGGGTTATCAAAAAAGAGTGGATTAAGGAGATGAATAAAGACCCAATTGTTTTTGCAGAGTCAAATCCAATTCCTGAGATATGGCCTTGGGAAGCTAAGGAAGCTGGCGCAAAAATTGTTGCAACTGGTAGAAGTGATTTCCCTAACCAGATAAACAACAGCCTTGGATTTCCAGCTGTTTTCAGAGGCGTTCTAACTGTTAAAGCTAGGAAAATGTCTGATGAGATGTTTCTAGCAGCAGCCATGGCAATTTCTAGGTATACTGAGGAGACAGGGATGCATGAGGAAAGGATTGTTCCAACAATGAAGGAGACAGAGATGTACATACAAGAGGCCATAGCTGTAGCTGAGAAAGCAATTGAATTAGGATATGCAAGAAAGAAAATGTCTAGAGATGAGATCGAGAAAGAGGTGAGGGAACTTGTGGAGAGGCCAAAGAAATATATGAACATCGCCATAGACACGAATCTCATCAAACCTTTATCTCTAACATAAAATCCCTCTACATGACTCCTGGCAGTGGTATTGGTGCTGAAAGATGCTATGGTCAGGGCCTTTGTCGATGCCCTGATGATGACTTCCACACATCTTTAACTAGATGTTATGCAGGCTCTTAGGAAAGCATAGTTAGTATAGTGGTCTTTGAGAATCTCCTTATGGTGAAAAAGAAGAGGTTTACGAAGAGCAAGACTGCTAATAGGAAAATAACTCGGTTCGCTAAGAGACAATTAATACAATACAGCGTTATAATGGCGTTGAAATACGGGTTCAAAGCAATAGTCATAAACACTAAGGGAACAGCAAAATCTAAAGAACACGATAAAATTATGCAGAGATGTGGACTAGAGAGACATACAGCATCAACATACCTAATAGTTCTAAAAAGACTCAGACAACCCTAACCTGCCTTATTAACTGTTTCAGCTCCTCACAGTAGCTATAGATACTACCGGTAGGAACATTATTGAAGAGGTTTTGAAAAACGCTACAAAGAGAGAAGAAGAGCTTTTTATCAAAAGAGAGCGTTAGTTCAGCTGATATAGAGCCTGCTCAAAACAATGGTATTTTCATCTAAATCTCTATATCTCCACATCTGTTCGCAACTTCAAAGAAGCTACATAGATCACTAGATAAATAATACAAGTTATTTTAAATACCCTAGCTTAAAATCTAAATGCATTGCATTGATATGCTAAGCTGATATAGGTGTAGAGATGTTGAAATTTGTTGTGAGTTAGTGGAATTGTATTGAGCTAGTTTGGAGCAACTACTGCTTTCTCAGCCTCGGGTTGAATACCTCATCTACTGCTGTTGTTACAATCATTAGAGATGATGTTGCCAGAACTATCATCGCCCCTGCTGGTGCAAACCACCACCATAGCCCCCTCCTCACAGCTTCCATCGTTGCTGCCCAGTATAGTATCACACCCAGTGTAATTCCTCTAGATGGTCCAACACCTATTAGGCTTAGACCAGCTTCACCAAGTATGCCGCCATTGACAAAGAGTACAAATGCCATAAACACATAGGTGGCTATATTTGGTAAGAGATCTGCAAAGGCTATTCTAACATCGCTGTAGCCAGCCATTCTAGATAGGTATACAAATTCTCTCTCCCTAAGGCTCATCATCTGAGCTCTAATAGCCCTTGCAAGCCAAGGCCACGAAGTTACTCCTATTACAAGTGCAACTATTTCATATGTTCTCATCCCCGTTGGTAGTGTTGCAGCTATTAGTATGGCTAGCAATATGCTGGGAATTGATAGCACAATATTTGTTAGACCCATGAGGAGCTCGTCTATAATCCCACCCTTAACCCCGGCTATAGCACCTATAACAACACCTATGGGCATAGCTATCAATGCTACTAAAACACCTACATATAGTGAGTATCTAGTACCCCAAATTAGTTGTGCAAGAATGTCCCTACCCATCCTATCTGTTCCAAGTGGGTATTCTGCTGATGGGGGCTGTTCTGGAGGTCCGGACATGTCAAAAGGGTTTCTGGTGTATATTAAGCCTCCTACTAGGCTAAAACACACAATAAAGATGAAGAGCGAGATACCTATCAAAAATCTCCTGTTTCTAAGCAGATCGTACACTATTGGGGGTATACTTAAATCTTCTAGTTTCATATCTTCTCTCCCCCAATCCTTATTCTGGGGTCTATCAAAGCATATACAAAGTCCACTACGAAATTCGCTATAAACAGTGTGGCTATCAATATAACAAAAACCCCTTGGACTACAGGGTAATCTGTCTGAATGATGGCTCTGTTAAGTATGTACCCCATGCCTGGATAGCTAAAAACTATTTCTGTGAGTAGCGCTCCACCAACAGCTCCTCCAAGCGATAGCGCAAGCCCTGTTACTTGAGGAATCATAGAGTTTCTAAACATGTACTTAAATAACACTGATTCTTTTGCCCCTAGTGCTTCAGCAAATTGTATATGGTCTGAGCCAAGCTCATATATTGTTAAAACCCTCATCCCTATGGCCCAACCACCAAGACCAGCAATGAATATGGATAGAAATGGGAGTATGTAGTGATATAGCACAGCTAGTATGAATTGTAGAGAGAGGTTTGGCACCATTGTCGGCGGATACGCCTGTCCAGGTGGAAACACGTTAAGTCTGTATGCAAATGCATAGAGAAGTAACATTGCAAGCCAGTAATACGGTGTTTGAGACAAGACTAGTGATAGTGTTAAAACAGTTTTTTCAAATAGAGACCCCCTCTTATAACCTGCATAAGCACCTATCGCATTCCCAACAAACCATGCAGCAAGAGTTGCTGGAACAACTAAAAAGAGTGTCCACGGCAAAGCACTCATAATAATATCACTAACCTTCCTCCCAACATTAATATATGAATAGCCTAAATCACCAGTAAAAGCTTTAAATAAGTAAGTAAGATACTGCATCCACAAAGGCTTGTCCAACCCAAACAATTCATAATAAGCCTTCATATACTCCCTAATCTGCTCTGGTGTCATATTTGGATTAAACTGAAGTAGCTGGGTTATGAGCCTATCAACAGGATTCGTTGGAACAAGTCTAAGCAAAATAAATATTATTGTTAGTGCAACAATATACGTTACAAACAAAAAAGTCAATCTAAGTACCAAATACTTCAACAAAGACTTTGGGATCATTATTCAACACCCAGAAAAGTGAATTCATTTAAATAAAAAAATGTTTGTTTTTGGTTATTTTCTTTTTGTTATCCATCCTATTGCGAATCCTATTATTAGCAGTGCTATTGCTATTGCTATTGTTGTTGCCCATTCTGTTACTCTTTGTGTTACTGTTGTTGTTGCTGTTAAAGTAGCTGTTGATACTGAGCTCACTGTTGATACCACTGTTGACACTATTGTTGTTGGGACAACAACAGTCTTAGTAACAGTGGTAACAACAGTTGTTGGAGGTGGTGCAGTAGTTGCAGGCGACGTAGTGGTTGTTGGCATTGATGTTTGCATTAAATCTCCTATGATTTTTGATGTTGGTATCTCTAATTTTGCTATCCATTCAGGTACCTTAGGTGTTTGTCCAGATTTAGCTAAACCGAATGGTAGTGGCCATGACTGTGTATCCCATGGTGCTGTAGGCCACCACCATGGATTGTCGTTGTTTGGCCACCCAACCCAGTATTTCGTATTGTAGGCATACCAGTGGGCTCCATAGAATAGAGGTATTGCTGGTAGATCTCTTAGGAATATCTCCTGCAATTTAGATATTAACTTGAGTTGCTCTTCAGGTTTTGCCATGAGCTGGGGTATCGCGTCGATATATTGTATAACTTCTGTGTTTTTGTACCCCTCCCAGTTGCCTGTTGGGAATGAAAGCCTTGGATCCATGACGTTTCTGTATACTCCCCATGGATGGTCAAATCCTATTCCACCATCCCAGCCTATCACAGCGTAGTAAGTGCCTTTAGTTAGTGAATCCCACCAAACTGAGAAATCTGGTGTTGGTGCAGATGCATCGAATCCTATTTGTCTCAGCGTCTCTGCAATCATTGCTGACATCATATTCCAGTCTGTCCATCCACTGGGTGTTGCTATCTCTATATGTATCTTTGACGGGTCTACACCAGCTTCTTTCAGTATCTCCTTTGCTTTTTCAATGTTTGTTTGGAATTTGCAGTCAGGTGTTAGCCCATAGGCTGTGCACAGTGTTGAGTTTAGATACTTCTTGTAAGCTGGTATGAGGTCGTTTACAGCCACTGCAGTTGCTTGTGGTGAGTATCCGAAGTACGCTTTTTCAAGCATGTCTTTATATGGTAGTGCGTAGGCTATGGCTTTCCTAACTGCGGGGTTCTGGTATTCAGGTCTCTTTAGGTTTAGGTAGAGGAAGATATCTCCAGAACCTACATAGTATGGTGCATTCTTGTACCATGTATATATGCCTCTTGCTTGTAGTTTCCAAACCTCAGGAATGAATGTCCCTGCCCAATCAGCATCGCCAGCCTCTAAAGCGGCATTCGCAGCAGGGTTATCTGCATAGAGTAAGTGTGCTATGTACTTTGGAGCTGGAATTCCAAATATTTTGCTACCCCACCAATTATCAAACCTAGCAAGTATAATTCTATCGCTTGGGGAGTGGTAGTATATTTTATAGGGTCCTGATACAACTTGCGTGGCTGGGTCTACATTATCCCACTTAGTTATAGCGTCCTTACCTCCCTTCTCAAATATTGGCTGTATAACATGCTTTGGAAGCGGCCAGAAGTTGAGAGCACAGCTTAGGAATGAGTAGTAGTTTCTCGGCGGATCCTTTATCCTAGCCTCTACAACTTTATCTCCAACTGCTTTCATATACTCCACATAATCACCACAACCAGCTCCAGGACCTACACCAACTTGCTGAGTTACATAGTAAGTGTACTCAACATCGTAAGCAGTTATTGGGGTTCCATCACTCCACGTCGCCTCAGCCCTAATATAGATTCTGATAGTGCGTGGGTCTACAAATTCATATCTCTCAGCTATTGTAGGAATCCACACATCTTTCAGTGCAGAGTATGTAAATAGTGGCAGATATGCAAAGCCCCATAATGGTGTTGGGTTACCGCTATAAGGATTCATATTTCTTATAGTACCCCATTCAACACCAATCATAAACACAGTATCTTCTCTTGGTATCTGTTGCCCTTGCACAACATAGAATTGAGATATAATCATTAAGCTTACAGCTATAAGCACTACAGCCTCAGTCAACCTCTTTAATTCTTTTACTTTGCACATCATTTCAAACTACACCAAGAACATACAGTACTTGCATCTTCTATATAAGTTTTTGCTATAATAACTTAATTTGACTTAATTTCAGGTTAGTAACATCATGTTTGTTACACTGATTCAATTTATTGAATTGCATGGATATATAAATTTGAAGAACGGTGTTGCTATGCCTTGACACATCGCCTTTAGGTTTTGCATTATTGTGCTAATCTTTAGCTATTATTACCCATATACCTCTCTATGCAATTGCCTTACTTCGCCTTGGTATTCTATTAATGATTAGAACATGACAGTATTTTCTAAGTCATAGAACACTCAATATATGAGTCTAGCCATTAATTGTTATTGGCGGTGAATAGAGATAAGGTGTGTAAGTACTAGGTGTATTTTATGAGGGAGTGATGATGCTGTGATTAGTATGATGGTGCTTGAGATGTTTAGGGCTGGAGATGGGTTGTTGAGGAAAGCTGAGACTCTTATCCTAAGCAGTCTGTAACTCCCTGCAGAAATCTATAGGTTCTAGCTTTCAGCTATAAAAGGTTTATTTTGTTTTCTCTATGTTTTCTCGAATCGGGGTTTGCGTGTGTCTGTCTCTATTGATTTTGGTCAAGAGGTCTTGGCAAGGGCTCTTAGTAGTGGTGTTGATGAAGCTGTTGTTAGGCTTCAGGAGAGGGTCTATGAACTCATAGTTTTTGATAGTGGTTTGCTCAGGAGTTATAGTGTTTCGAGGGTTGTGGGGCTTGGTGTTGAAGTTGTTGTGAATGGTTTTGTGGGCTATGCCTACACATCTGCACTCTCTAGAGAGAGTGTTAAACATGTTGTTGAGAGGGCTACTAAGTTTGCTAAGGGGCTTTCAGCTATTGGTAGGGAGGCGAGGCGTGTAAAGGTTGGGGGTGTTAAGGCTTTTTACAGAACCCCTTTTTCTCAGGATCCTTTCGGTGTTGATTCTTCTGAAAAGGCTGCTCTTGTTAAGGATTTGAATAGGGTTGGCATGGATGTGAAGGGGGTTGTCTCAGCTGTTACAAGGTTTGCTTGTGAGAGGGATAGAAGGGTTGTGGTCTCTAGCCTTGGGGCAGAGGCTTTGTCAGAGGTTTTAGCTGTTGGAGTGAGTCATCTATCTGTAGCGAGGTCTGGAGAGGTTATGGAGAGGGTTTTAGATCAGAAGACGTTTATAGGAGGTTACGAGAACATTAGGTCCTTTGACTGGGGCTCATTTGTAGAGGATGTTAGTAGGCTTGCTGTAAGGGCTTCGCAAGCAAGAGCGCCTTCGCCTGGTGTCTATAGGGCTGTCATAGATAATGAGCTCATAGGTCTCATGCTCCACGAAGCCTTTGGACATGCGTCTGAGGGGGACCTAGTCATGTACAAGCAGTCTGTGCTCTATGGGAGGCTTGGTGAGAGAATTGCGGGAGAGCTTGTGACAATAGTTGATGATGGGCTTGCTGAGGGTGGATATCCTGTTGCTTTTGATGATGAGGGTGTTGTTAAGAGGAGGACAGTAGTTGTTGATAGTGGTGTGCTCAGAAGCTATTTAACAAATAGGCAGGCATCTCACGAGCTTGGTGTAAATGTTTCTGGAAATGCTAGGGCACAGGATATAACCTTCAAACCTATAGTGAGGCAGACAAACTTCTACATGCTTCCAGGCAATGCTAGTGTTGAAGAGCTTTTTGAGGGGGTTTCGGAGGGCATCTACCTCAGGGGTAAAGGGGCTATGGGTGGGCAGGTAGATCCAGCCATAGGTACATTCACTTTCAGCATAGGGCCTTCGTATATTGTTAGAGGTGGGGAGTTGGGGGAATTGGTGAGAGGAGTTGTAGTCTCTGGAAATATTCTGGAGACTCTAAGTAATGTGGAGCTAGTTGCAAAAGATCTCAAAGTCTCGACAAGTGTGTTTGGTGGTTGTGGTAAGGATGGGCAGCTGGCTAGAGTTGGTGATGGTGGTCCGCATATAAGGATCTCTAAAATAGTTGTTGGAGGTGGTTAGCTTGATTAGTGTGCTTGACCTTGTTGAGAGGGGGGTTAAAAGAGCCGAGGCTCTGGGTGCTTCAGAGGCAGAGGTTTATGTTGTTAGGGAAGAGTCGCTGAGTGTCAAGGGTAGTGTGAGGGGTGTTGAGAGTGTTGAGAGTGGGGAAGCTGTGAACGCTTTTGTTAGAGTTGTTGTTGGTAAGAGGCTCTCTGTTCAAGGAGGTATGGTCTCAAGAGCAGAGGATGTTGATACAATTGTTGAGGGTGCTGTAAAGGTTGCTAAGCTCTCTCCCGAAGACCCTAACTGGGTTTCTCTCCCAAGGAGGCTGGGCTCTACTCCAACTTTCGACCTTGTGGATAGCGTTGTGAGAAGCTTAGAGCTTAACTACTTTGCACAGTTTGTGAAGAGGGCTTTAGAGATGCCTAAGGATCTGGATAGAAGAGCCTTTGCATCTGGCGCCATGGCGTCAGCAACATCTGTAGCTAAAGCTGTTGGCAATAGCTACCAGGCTCCTGTCTACTCAGAGCAGACCTTGTTTAGCTTTGGCATTGAGGTTAAAGCTGTTGAGAGTGGTTTTGAAAGTGGTTTCTATAGCTATTACACTGCTCCAACGCTGAGGGAGTTTAGGCTTGAGAAGGAGGTTGACTATGCCACTAGAATTGCTGTGGAGACGCTGAGGGCTAGGAGGGTTGAGACTGGTGTTTACCAGGTGCTGCTCATGCCAAGGGTATTTGCCTCAGTACTAGGCTCTCTCATAGTGCCTGCTGTGAGAGCTGATATGGTGCAGAAGAGGAGGTCTCCACTGGCTGGAAAGCTATACAGTCATGTGCTCTCAGAGCAGCTCACCATCATAGATGATGGGGCTGTTCCCAACATGCCTGGCTCTACCCCATTTGATGACGAGGGTGTTGCCACCAAGAGGAAGACAGTTTTTGACAGAGGAGTTCTGAGAACATATCTCTACGACACCTACACTGCTAACATGGATAACAAGGAGAGCACTGGTAATGCCAAGAGGTCTGGAGCCTCCAACACATATCCAGATGCAACTAATGTGCTGGTTCTGCCTGGAACCAGCCCTCTAGACTCAATCATTAGGGATATTAAAAGAGGCATTGTTGTTCATGGAACTATAGGGGAGTGGCTATCTAACCCTGTCAGCGGCTATCTAAACGCTACTGTTACACATGGGTTCTTGGTTGAGGGGGGTGAGATTAAGCAGGCTGTGAAAGGCGTTGTAATATCTGGTGATGTATATAAGCTCCTAGGCGGAGACTTAGCTGCACTTTCCAAGGAGTTTGAAGCATCGTCAAACTATATTGTGCCAGCAGCCCTACTGAACAGCGTTTCTGTTGCTGGTGAGTAGATGGCTAGCAATGCTAGGGAGTTTAGGGAGAGCCTTAGGCAGAAGATTTGGAGGGAGATGGAGGAGAAGAACATAGCTAGGTTCCCCAGGCCAGTATATGGAAGGATACCAAACTTTGTTGGTGCTGAGCAAGCAGCTGAGAAGCTCATAAACACAGACATTTTTAAGCATGCCCAGGTTGTTAAGGTCAGTCCTGATTCTCCTCAGAAACCTGTTAGAGAGGCTGTTCTTAGGAGGGGTAAGATACTAGTTATGCCAACTCCTAGAATATCAAGGGGCTTCTTACTGCTAGATCCGAGGAGGATTAGCTCAGTGCTATACAGTGTTGCTACAACTATTCAGGGAGCATTTAGGTATGGAGCCCCTATACACCCGAGTGAAATGCCTGAGGTAGACTTGGTAGTGGTTGGTTCAGTAGCTGTTAGTATCTATGGTGAGAGGCTTGGCAAGGGCGAGGGGTACTCAGAGCTAGAATACTCAATACTTAGGGAATTCAACAAAGTCTCTGAAGAAACACCAATAACAACAACTGTTCACGATGTACAGGTAGTTAACCTCCACATAAATCTAGAGCCATGGGACTTCACAGTAGACTACATATTCACACCAACAAAAAGCATAAAGTGTGAGGGGGAGAAGAAGAGACCACCAGGACTATTGTGGCAACACCTAGACAGGGAAAAAATTGAAGAGATACCCCTCCTAAAAGAAATGCTTGATAAGCATATATTAGAGAACAGGGAAGAACAAAGCCTTTAACTTCCTGTGTAGAGACTTGGCTTAGTATATGGATGGAGAGAGGTTGATACCATGTCTAGGAGAAGTGTGTTCGAAGCTTTGGCATCTACACTACTGTGCTTCATGACAAAATTTGCTTTTGTGTTTAGATTGCTAGGGTGAGGTGGATTTATATAGTGTGTCTATTTCTCTAAATACCTCTTCTAATGCAAGGTAACTTCTTTTGAATATTTCTAGCAGTTTTTTGTATATAGTGACTTCGCTTTCTGTTGGCGAATATATTTGCAGCGGCTTGTTAACATTTTTAGCCTCTCTTAAGCTGCTATATATCTTTAATGCGTATGCAGCTGTTATGCCTGCTCCTAGTGCTGCCACCTCCTCTCTGTATCTCAGCACTGCTACTCTTCTATTATATACATTGGAGATTATCTTGGGCCATAAACTACTTTTAGCACCTCCTCCAACTAGGGCTACAGGCTCTTTAACGTCTACATCATTTTCTAGAAAACTCACCATAATTAGCCCTAGGTTGAGGGCTATGCCCTCTAAAACAGCTCTAGCCACATCGCTATGGCTATGGCTGAGTGTGAGACCCAGCAAAACACCGCGTGCATATGAAGACCACCACGGAGCTCGCTCACCCATTAGATATGGTAGAAAGATCAGCCCATTTGCTCCTACAGATGATTTCTCAGCCTCTCTATCAATTAACTCATATGGTGATATATCTACGATGCTTGATGCGAATTTCTCTAAGAGAAACACATTGTCGCGAAACCATCTGAGAGCAGCTCCAGCTGTCTGCATAGTTCCAACAGGTGTGTAGAGATATGGATCTATATAAACCATGTTAAACAACCTCATAGACTTATCTATAAGTGGGTTGTTGGAGATTAGTGAAAGCCATGCAGAGGCTCCTAGATATGTATAGCTATCATAGACATCTGTAACACATGCACCAACAGCTGTGCACACACCATCCCCACATCCTAAAACTATGGGGGGTCTATGGGGAAACCCAAGGCTGTGAGCAACATCGCTATTCATCTCACCCACAATAGCTGTCGAAGGTTTTATTGGCGGAAGTTTATCAGAATCAATTCCAATCTCGTTCAAAATGTTTAGTGCCCAAGTCCTTTTAAATATATCGAGCATAGCTGTGAGGGATGCATCAGAGAAATCTGTTTGAAATGTGCCCGTGAGTCTAGCAACTATATAGTCCTTTGGCTGTAGAAACAAGTATGTTCTATTATATGTATTTGGATCATTTCTCTTTAGCCACAAGATCTTTGCAATAGGATATGTTGGGCTCAGCCTATTGCCTGTCACGCTATAGAACTCATAATCAGTAAAAGTAGTTCTAATAAACTCTACCTCATTAATGCTTCTCTGATCCATCCATATAATAGCGTTCCGTAGAGCATTCCCATCTCTATCAACAGGTAGGCAAGCCATCATCTGACCGCTAAAGCTTATGGCCTCAATCTCACTGGGGTTCACCACCTTCAACAACATCTTTGTAGACTCCGCGAAGGCGCTCCACCAATCTTCTGGCTTCTGCTCAGCCCATAGAGTATGTGGATAGTGTGTTGGGTATTCAACTGTAGCAGAAGCCACAATATCATGTCTATCTACATCAAATATCACTGCTTTATCTCCTGTCGTACCAATATCGTGTACGAGGATATACCTACCCATAGCTACTCAACGCTAACTCCTCTCCAAATTTCATTCATCTGAGATATTATCTTGTTTGATGTAGCCGACTCTACAACACTTTTAAATAGCGAGTATTTAACTGTAGCACAATCAGCACCAGCTCTAAAAGCGTTGACTAGCTGTGTAGGTGTTCTAATGCTAGCAGCTATTATCATAGTCTTAACCCTGTGCACTCTATACACTTCAGCTAGTTGCCTAACAACCTCTACACCATTGTAACCAGCTTCATCTACTCTTGAAACAAATGGCGCAACATAGTCAACACCAAGCAGAGCTGCTACCACACCCTGCACAACATTTGTTACCGCTGTAGCTGTCACCCTCACCCCAACATCCTTCAACACCTTCATAGCTTTCACACCCTCACTATGCATAGGTATCTTGATCACTAATTTCTTAGGATCTATATTGAAAATTGTGAGAGCGTTCTTTACATACTCATCAGAATCCCTGCCAGGTACTTGAACATGAAACTCGTTACCCACATACGGAATAAGCTCCTCAACAATGTTTTTCAGATGAACCTTCGAATTACTGTTAAATAGGAATGGGTTTGATGTAACCCCATACACAAATCCGCTTCCCATAGCTTCAACAATTTCATTCTTTACTATACTATCTATATAGAGCCTCACATCGACACACCCATTAACACAGTCTAAGAATGTGTTAAGCGTTTGCCCGGGTTTAAAACTGTGTAGTAGTGGTATTAAAAAAAGAAAATGTATTGTTCTATGACTATGTTTTTAGCTAAGAGCATGCATAGCTATAGTAACCAGGTGCATGGAGCTGTGGACTAGATGGCGAGAGTTGCTTTGCTAATGCCAAGAGCTCTGTTGGCGGTATCTTGAACCAGTCCAGCATTAGTGAGTATGTAGCGTTGCATGGGACAACTTTGTATGTAGGTGTATTGATTACAGCTTTTTCTGGTAGCTTCATTATGCCAGTGACTAGGTAGTAACCTGCCCACACAGCCCAGTAACCCATTGTATGAGGATGTTGCTGAATGGATAACGCTACCTGGCCCTTTGCTATCATATCAACCCATTCAGGAACTTGCGCATCAAATCCAAGTACATAGAGATCTACACCAGGTGTTATTTTGTTGTCAAGCAATGCCCTTACTATAGCCATTGCCTGAAGAAGGTTTGTAGCAAAGTATGCAGTAACTGTTTTACCATATTTTGGAACAATGGCACTTGCCTTAGCATAGCATTCAGGTAGCTGGTCAGGGTCTACCTGAACCTCTTCAAGAACTTGCGCATCTCCACGATCTATATACGGCTTTAATGCATCCATAAATCCTTCATATCTCAGATAAGATGTTGGTATACCTGGCAACCCTCTAAATATGATTATCTTCCATGGTTTTGGAACACCCTTAGCTCCTAACCAGCTTAAGAAGGCCTCAGCCTCTATACGCGCAGCCCATCTGTTATCTGTGCCTAGATATAGATCTCTTGCAGTCTGATCTGGGAAGTCCCTATCAACCATAATCACCTTAGCACCAGCTTGTCTAAGCTGCTTAGTAACATCTTGTACAGCATCAGAAACAGGCCCCACAATAGCTATGTCAGGTCTCAACGAAATTGCCTGCTGAATCTGAGAAATCTGTTGATCAAGACTTGTTGAGTCAAATCTTCTGTAATCTACATTTACACCAAGCAACTTCAGCTCATTAACAGCTTCCTCAACACCCTTAGCCAGTATATCCCACCAGGGATTGGCAGGAGCGGGATCGAAGAAGAATATTGATATCTTCTTAGGTGTAGGTGTTGCTGTTCCTCCTATGGTTACTGTTTGCATCACTGTCTGCATTACTGTTTGTGTAACTGTTTTTGTTACTGTTGCTCCTGGTACTCCAGATGCTGTAACTGTTTGAGTAACTGTTGTTGGTGGTGCTGTTACAGTAACTGTAGCACCAGGAGCTCCAGGAGCTGTAACAGTAACAATACTGAGAGTTGGTGTTGGAATATACTGAGTAACAGTAGTAACACCAGCAGGACCCCTAGGCAAAGTAGCAACAAGAGCAACACCCACAACAGACAACACCAGTAGTAGTATTAGTAGATACACGATGGTTTTTGACATTGGTGCTGACATTTATTTCACCTTCTTATGATATTAGCTGTTAGTTGAATTTTATAAGCTTTAATGAAATTTTTAGTGAAAAGTTTGTGAGGGTTACAATAGTAATATCGCTAAGTGGAGTTAGTGCAGTATTGTTTTCTATTATCTTAGAATGTGAATAGTTTTGCTAATGCAGATTTATAAACTGTTTTGATGCAATTTGAGATGTTGAGATTGCCAAGGTGTTTTGATTGGAGGATAGACAGGCTCTACTTGCAGAGAATATTGTAAAGAGATTTCCTGGGGTAGTTGCTGTGAATAATGTTACGTTTGAGCTGAGGTATGGTGAAATACATGGATTGTTGGGACAGAATGGTGCAGGTAAGTCGACGCTTCTTAGGGTTATATATGGTGTGCATAAGCCTGATCATGGCAACATATATATTGATGGCAGGAAGGCTGTTTTAAAGAGTCCTAGGGATGCTCGAATGCATGGTATTGCGCTAGTGCATCAAGAGATCACAGTCATACCGGATCTAACTGTTTTAGAGAATATAGCTTTGCTGGGGTTTTCATGGAATTGGCTTACATCAAGGTTTGATTATGCCAGCTTTAAAGAGTATATAGATAGAATTATGTCTAGGTTTAGGGTGGAGCTTGAGCTTAGTGAAAAAGTGAGGAACCTTAGTGCTGCTGAGAGAATGCTTCTGCAGGTTGTAGCTGCTTTAAGCATCAATGCAAAGATACTACTACTAGATGAACCTACAAGTCCTCTATCTCTTCACGAAATTGAAAGACTGTTTGATGTATTGAATCAGCTTAGAAAAGAGGGTTTAGCTACAGTGTTTGTAACTCATAGGGTGAATGAAGCTCTAGATGTGTGTGATAGAATAACGATTCTGAGGAATGGAGAGAAGATAGCTACAGTTGAGAGTAGAGCTATAGATGTTCACACATTGATAAAGCTGATGCTAGGAAGAGAGCCAGAGGAGTTATATAAAGTTAGGACAGATAAGGATGTTGAGCTAGTTATAGGTAGATATGCAACTGAAATTCCATTGATTGAGATGAGAAATGTATCTACACAACCGCAGAGAGCTGCAGAGATGCCTTTGAAGAAAATCAATCTCAAAATCTATGAAGGTGAAGTTGTGGCAGTATTTGGTTTTGTTGGTGCAGGTAAAACAGAGCTGGGTAAAACTTTAATAGGGTTGACCAAGATATCCCACGGAGATTTTCTCTACATGGGTAAAAGGGTTAAGATAAAGAGCCCTGTAGATGCTGTTAGATATGGTATTTTCTATCTCCCTGAAGATAGAAAGATAGAAGGCATAATACCTCACTTCACCGTCGCTTCAAACATGGATATATCATCTCTAAATATTGTAAAGAGATTTGGCATATTTGTCGATGGGGCGAGAGAGCTGAGAATATCCTTAGATATGATAAAGAGGCTTAATATTGTGACCTCATCGCCTTACGCCAGAATAACTCAGCTAAGTGGAGGTAATCAGCAAAAAGTTCTTGTTGCAAGAGCTATGCTAACAAAAGCAAGACTTGTAATATTTGATGAACCTACTGTCGGCATAGATGTTGCTACTAAAGCTGAGATTAGGAGGTTGATATTTAGGTATGCTAGGGAGAGAGGGGTATCGTCCTTGGTGCTGACTAGCGATGTTGATGAAGCGCTTGGATTGGCTGATAGAATCTATGTTATGAGGGATGGTGAAATTATTCGTGAGTACATCAATAGAAATGTAGATAGAGACGAAATACTTAAAAACTTGGCGTAGCAAAATACCATGGTGTAATTAAATGGCTTTAAAACCAAGCATAAATAGCGCATTGGCCAAATTTAAACATTTTTACTCATCCTACGAACTCTCTAGGGCTCTTGTACCATTGATAGTTTTAATCATAGCATCTATTGCTATGTCCCCCCAATACTTTTTGAATCCTATGAACATCAAAGTTGTGTTAATGCAAATAACACCACTAGCTCTGATAGCCACTGGTGAAATGCCAATAATATTGATGGGCAGCATTGATCTGAGTCCTGGCTCAGCACAAGCAGCAACAGCTATGATTGCTGCTATACTGACTAGAACTACCAATAATATACTGCTTGCAATCATGGCCGCCGTTGCTCTTGGAACACTGATTGGCGTCATCAATGGTGTGCTAGTCGCTAAACTTAGAATATACTCATTTGTAGCAACACTTGCAGCTCTGGTTATCTGGAGGTCGTTTGTCATAATTGTGTCAGGAGGCAAGCTAATCTATGGCCTTACACAGTACGCCATGTTTACCCAAGATTTCGGTACATATATTCCCATAGGATTTGTTCTCACAGTATTCATAATAATAGTTGTGTATGTGCTACTAACAAGAACTGTTATCGGTAGATACATTTATGGTTTAGGAAGCAATGAGGAAGCTGTTAGACTTGCTGGTGTGAGAGCAGACTTTGTGAAGTTCCTTGCATTCACCATAGCTGGCACACTATATGGTTTAGGAGGTGTAATGCTTATAGCTATGGGAGGATTTGCTGTTGATCCATGGACCGCGAGGGGTAATGAACTCAACGCCATCGCTTCATGCGTTTTAGGAGGGATAATGCTAACAGGTGGAAGTGGTCATCCACTCGGAAGCCTACTTGGAGCCTCTATGCTAACAATACTCACAAACATACTTGTACTACTAGGCGTAACTGAAATTGCTGTTCAGCAAACCGTCGTAGGAATAGTGCTAATAGCAGCTGCAACTGCGTTAACCAGAGGACTTAGATACGTTAAGTAGTGTCTACCACCATTTCAATCATTTTAGTTTTTCAGAGTTTTATTCAGTGATTTTCTCTCCACCTCATTAGCAGCAGTGCCACCTCTAGAGAGAGGGTTCGATGAACATTAAGACAAGTCTAGTGAAAGAAGCTTCTTGAGAACACAAGTTAATACTCATTGTCAATGGCTTATGGAGATACATAGATTTTATCACAATGACAATGAGTCCAGGAATCTGTGAATTCTTTGCACTACACTGTTCTAAGAGCTTAAACCATCATACTGATGAAAACTGGTCCAAGGTGGTAAGGTGTTTACAGATTTCATATCTTGAAGGCGACTTTCTATGGTTATCTAATAGTTGTTGACATGGGTTTGCAGAGCTGAAGATAAGTGCTGAAGGGTTACATGCTTTTGGGATGGGCAAAAATATTGTACTTGTAAATATCTTAGTTGCGACTTATTTAGAGTTTACTGTGGCTTGATATAGGCTTATATTTTTGCTCAATAACGATTATTGTTGGTGGGTTGTGTATTATGAAGCTTTCAACAATTGGAATAGCCATGCTTGGGGATGAGAGAAGGGCTGTGATGGAGCATCTTGAGGGTGAGTGTATAAAGCGTATGAAGAGGCTTGCTGAGATTATTAAGGCTAAGGTTAAGTATTATAATGGTGTATCTCCAGAGGTTGTTGTTGCTCCTAAGGTTGTGTCTTCTGTGAAGGATTCTAAGGAGGTGGGTGAATATTTTGTTAGAAGCAATGTTAAGATTCTAATCATTCAGTACTATATCTGGGACTACCCATACCTTGTATGGCCTCTGGTGAATACTCTTGGCAGAGATAAGCCTATACTAAACGTGTCTAACAATGAGGGGGAGTACCCAGGTAATGTGGGTCTATTGGCAACTGATGGTGCTCTTAGGCAGATTGGGTTGAGGACTCATAGAGTTATTGGCGATATTGAGGATCCTAAGATACAGGAGGAGATAGTTGATTGGATAAGAGCTGCAGAGGCTTACACCTCTCTAAGAGGCCAGGTGTATGGGGTGTATGGAGGTCATTCAATGGGTATGGAGACAGGCTACTTCCATATGATACCTGTGCAGAAGGTGTTAGGTATTACAGGGTATCAGATTGACCAGCTTCTAATCGCTAAATACATGGAGAGAGTTGATGAAAATGAAGTTGAGAAGGGGTTTAGATGGTTCACAGAGATGCTTGGAGATAGAATTAAATATGATGGAAAGATGCTTACACCAGAGAAGCTAAAGACTCAGCTAAGGCTTTACCTAGCTATGAAGAAGATCAATGAGGAGTACGGCTTTGATTTCTGTGGGATAAAGGGTCAGAGAGAGTTAACAGAACACGTTGTTATAACAGACGTGGCTGAGATGCTCATGAACGATCCTTATGATTGGAATGGCTCTAAAGAGCCATTTGTATGTGCAACAGAAGCAGATTCATTTGGCGCCATAACTATGCAGATCCTCAAGTATATAGGTGGAGGTGTACCAGTCCTCTTTGCTGATGTAAGGCTATACGTACCAGAGAAAGATATATGGATATTTGCAAACTCCGGAAACCACGCAAGCTGGTATGCAGCTAGAAGTTGGAACCCTGCTGAAAACCTTAAGAAAGTAACTCTATGGCCTGCAATAGAAATGTACTTCCCAGCAGGTGGAGCTTCCGTAGAATTCGACGCAGCACCAGGTGAAATGACTTTCGCAAGGCTTGGAATACATGGAGACAAAATGTATATGGTTATAGTTAGAGGAGATTCTATAGATCTACCTGAAGATGAGAAAAAGGCTTTGAAAGAACGCACAAATCCAACATGGCCACACATGTATGTAAAACTCAGGGCATCATTCGAGGAATTTATAAACGTTTTCCCAGCTAATCACATACATGGAATCCCAGGGAACCATGTAAATGCCCTTGTAAAGTTCTGTGAAATAGCTGGAATAGAGCCCATAGTACTTGGCGAAAGAGCCGCTCCTACACCACTATGGAAATACCTCCATAAATAAAATTGAAGTACATACTTTTTAATCAAACCAATGCACAGAGCATGGAATGCATTATAGGTGCCAAGCTATACATTAATTCACCAAGTTTCTCTCTTGCAGTGGAATGGGTGTTTTAGGATAATAAGTATTGCAAACAGTTTTGGGTAGTAGCTGAAAGCTTATGTTTTTGAGTAAGAGGAGAGGCTGTAATGCAGATCTTTTTGTTGAAACTGTTGCACAGACTTTGCTAGAACCTGTATCGAAACCCTTAAATAGCTCTGCACATTTTATGTGAAACTGTTTCAGGTGTAAATTGTGGTAGGGAGCATTACTTGGGAATATGCAAGATTTGTGATTGGCATAGCTGTAGCTGTTTTGACTGGTGTCTTGGCACAGCTGTGCTTCTGGGTTGGACCTATCCCATATACTTTTCAGAACACTGGCTTTGTTTTGGCTGGACTTCTTCTGGATCCTCTCCACGCATTTCTCTCAATGGCTCTCTACATGCTTTTCATAGTTGTTGGACTTCCCATGGCGGCTGGGTTTAGGGGTGGAATTCATGTTGTTTTAGGCTATACTGGAGGCTATATCGTTGGATTCATATTTTCTGCTCCTTTAATGAGTTTGCTGAAGAGGTGGTACTTGGGGAGGGGTAGAAAACTCAACGAATTGACGTTTACTGAGTACCTAATACTCTTACTACTCTCGCTAATAGCCGCACTCCCAACATATACGCTGGGTTTCCTGGTATTTGCATGCCATGCTCTTGGAAGTGAGAAGCTCTTTTCCTGGGCTCTGAAGGTGGCTAGCTCTATGGGTATAAGCTCAGATAGCAAGTTGCTAACGCTATTTATTGCAAGTGTGCTTGTGTTCATACCTCAAGACATGCTAATGGATCACGTAATTGCGCTTATCCTGGCTAGGTACATCTACGAGATAGCTCTTTATAGAGGGTTTGACTTGAGTTGATCTCTGTTGAGGTTAGCAACCTCAGTGTCTCGATAAATAGCAGTGCTGTTTTGAAGGGGGTTTCCTTCTCGCTGAGAGAAGGTGAGATAGCTCTTGTTACAGGTCCTTGCGGTTCTGGGAAATCCACTTTGCTAAAGGTTTTAGCAGGGGTGATCCCCCATATGTATACAAGGTTCTCTGTCACAGGTTTTGTAAGGATTTTTGGTCTAAGCCCTTGGGAAGCGGCTGAGAAAGGGTTTGTAGCCTATGTTCCTCAGGACATCAATACTTTCTTCATAGGTTCAAGGGTTTGTGAAGAGCTTGAGCTCCTAGAGCTCTCACCAAATGGCTTTGCGCAGCTATGTAACAGGTTGTTGGAGGAGCTCTCGGATGGGGAGCTCTATAGGCTACTCACCTATGTAGCTATGAGAAGTGGTGCAAAGTTGCTTCTACTAGATGAACCGGCTTCGCATATGGATGTAGAGACCTTGGTCAATGTACTTAAGTTGCTGAGTAGAGCAGCTCGTGAGGAGGGGGCATCAGTAATTATTGCTGATCACAGGGCTGAGGAGTTGAAGAGCTATGTTGATGTTGTTGTTGAGCTTGGTGTAGAGAGGGAGAGCCCTGGCAAGAACCTTATTAAAACCTCTGTCAATTGTTGTGAACAGGGGTTTGCGGCTTATGTTAAAAACCTTGTGCTAAGCATTGGGGATAGGGTGTTGTTTAAAGGGCTTAGCTTTGCTGTTGCTAAGAATGCTGTGCTAGGTGTTTTTGGAAGGAGTGGCGCTGGGAAGTCAACGCTTTTGAAGGTTTTAGCAGGGATTGTTCCTTACAGCACTGGAATTGTTTATGTTGAGAAACCTGTTTTCTACATACCGCAGAAGCCTTTGTACTGGTTCTCTACAGGCTCTGTTTCCGGGGAGTTATCTCTATATGCAAATCTATTTGGTAAGAGGCATGAGGTTGGAGAGGTGCTTGAGCAGTTCCACTTACAGCACTTGGCTAGTAGAAACCCTTATACGCTTAGTGTTGGAGAAGCGAGAAGACTTGCAATGGCTCTTGCCTATATAGCCTCTCCCAAACTCCTCCTATTTGACGAGCCTCTCCTAGGACTAGACAAGAGTTCTGAAGAGCTTCTTACAGAGCTTATCGAAGGCGTTGAAAAGGGGTGTGGCTCTGTTATTATAGCTTCTCACAGTAAGAAGCTTATCAAGCTTGTTGATAGCTATCTAGAGATCTCCCCAGGTGGTGAGGTGAAGTTCTCTGCATAGTTTTGTAGTGTTTCTGAGGAAGCGATGCAGGGTACTGAGCTTTAGAATATCCCTAGCTCTTCTAATCCTAACCTCTCTACTTGTATTTGCACTACCTGTAAAGCTATTACTGCTAGTCGCTATAGCCATAACCATGCTGTTTCTCTACGTTGCAGGTTTTGAACAGCTATTCACCATTGTGAAGCGCTTTGCACTATTTGTAGCACCCCTAGCTATAGCTTCACTATTTTTTCAAATAGCTGCTGGGTTTCTCAACCTCTTGCTACTTGCAATAACTATTACAAGGATCTACACACTCTACACTGCTTCCCTCATTGTCGTGAAGTGTTTTTCGGCTAAAGAACTCCTATCACTTTCTAGGGGGCTGGGCCCCAAATTCTTTACAGCAATTCTTTTAGCTCTAAAGCTCATGCATTACTCTGCTTTGCTTCTCAATGATGTGCGAGATGTTTATAGAGTGAATCTGGGGTGTTTATGTAGAAAAAGGTTTTTGTGTAGAGTTATGCTATTTGTTGTGTGGATAAGGGCTTTTGTTCAGCTCTTCACTGTTAAGGCTCTTGAGGTGGGGGAAGCCATGTACACTAGGTACAGGGGGCTGGTAGGGGTTGAGAGAGGTAGGTGAGGAGCTGAGGAAAAGGGTTTTAGAGGCTTTGTTAAAGAGCCATGGCTTTGTTAGTGGAGCTGAGTTGTCAAGGCTCTTGGGGGTCTCGAGAGCTACCGTGAGTAGAGTGGTTAGAGAGCTTATTGAGAAAGGCTTTGCAATAGAGGTGCATCCAGGAGTGGGGTACAGGGTAGAGGTGCTTAACGATTTGAAGTATGTTGATAAAGCGCTTAATGCTATGCCAACGAGAATGAGATTCTCTATTCACTACTTAGAGAGGTGCTCGAGCAGCCAAGATGTGGCAGAGGCTCTCGCTATTCAAGGTGCTTCAGAAGGCAGCGTTGTTGTATGTGAGGAGATGTGGGGTGGCAGGGGCAGGATGGGGAGAAAATGGTTTGCTAACAGAGGAGGACTCTGGTTCACAGTGCTCCTCAGACCCCCACAGCTCAGAAACCTCCACATACTCTCTCTGGCAACTGGACTCTCTGTAGCAAAAGCCCTGAAAACACTCTTCTCTGTTGAGGCTAGAGTGAAATGGCCAAACGATGTGCTTATAGATGAGAAGAAGGTCTGTGGAGTACTTGTTGAGGCTAGAGCTGAGGCTGATAAAATCCACCACCTCCTACTTGGGGTAGGAATTAATGTGAATAATGAGCTTCCAGAAGAGCTTAGGGAAACGGCAGTTAGCCTTAGAGAAGCGCTGGGCTTCCACATCCCCAGAGCACCCCTACTCAGAGAGATTCTGCTAAACATTGACAGCTACTACCACACAATAATCTCTGGAGAGGTTGCCAAAGTTGTTAAGGAGTGGAAAGAGTGGAGCTCAACCCTAGGCAAATCGGTGAGAATACTCACTCTAGACAAAACTATAGAGGGAATTGCAATAGATGTTGACAACGATGGTACACTACTACTAGACACTGGCAAGGGCATAGAGAGAGTTGCTGCTGGGGATGTCATTCACCTCAGAGCCATTGAAAGAAAACCACCATAAATATTCTTCAAATGCTCTATACAGTGCTAAAGCCCTTTTATTAGATGTGTGAAGCTGTTTGCATTTTTAGAGATGTAGTAAGAAGATTAGGTATATGGCTACGTTGACTAGGGTTACTATGGAGCCTATTTTGAGGAACTCTGTGAATGTTATTGTTGAGTTCATTTTTGATTCGAGCACCTCTAGTATTATTATGTTTGATGCTGCTCCTAGTATGGTTAGGTTTCCTGCTATTGTTGATGACATTGCTAGTGCTATCCATGCATTGGTATCACTTCCTGTGTAGCCTAGGCTCTTCATATAGTCTATGAAGAGCTTTACGAAGGGTACATTGCTTAGGAGCTGGCTTAGGAGTAGTGATGCAGCTGTTATTCTCAGCAAGCCTATGATGCTGGCATCTCTTGCTGATATGATGATGTTGAGTAGTGGTTGTAACACTCCACTTCTCCAAACACCCTCCATTGTTATGAACATTGTTATGAAGAACACTATTGTTCCCCAGTCTACTCCTGCAAGTGTGTTTCTAGGGCTTGTGGTGAAGAGGTATATTCCTGCTGCTACTACAAATGGTATTATACCTCTGTACCTTATGTGTGGAGCTCCGTAAAGCTCTAGCACATCGTTAGCAAGTAGCAGTATTATAGTTAGTATTATTCCAAGGGCAGCTAGGGTTGCATCTCTCTTGTTCCTCAAAGCCTCGTGCGGTATTAGCCCAGCATTTATCTCTTTATCCTCAACCCTAAACATCCTCACCATAATATATGTGGTGATAACTAGGTTTAGTATTGTTGGCAATGCTAACTTAGCCAAGAACCTTATGAAAGGAGCTTCAACACCAGATTCAACAGCAATCAACATGTTCTGCGGGTTTCCAATAGGAGTCATAACAGAGCCTATGGTTAAGGAGAAGGCTAGGAGAAGAAACATGAGCCTAGGATCTACACCAGAAAGCCTAGACATGGTGTAAGCTATTGGAGGGCCCATGAGGGCAACAGTATCATTAACAACAAAAGCGGCTAGCAAGCCAAAGAGAAGTGCAGAGCCATATAGAAGAGCAACCCTCCTACGAAATGCAGATATAAACCATAGAGTAAGCATCTCGAGAAGCCCAGAAGAATTAGCTAAACTCACTAAGCTAAACATGCCAATCAAAAAAAGAATGACATCGAGATCAACAGCTGAGATAACTTCATCAACACCAACCAAACCAAAAACAACAACCATGAAGCTAGAAAAAGCCATAATACTCCAACAGGGGTTTTAGGCCTCTTACTCCTGACAACAAGAGCAATGATGAGGTAAAGCAAAACAGCTAAGCCAAACCAAAACTTAAAACCATTAAAAGTGTTGACAAAGTTGAGACTCATTACAGCAACACGCCTCAGTCACAAGCCTAATGCAATAATGGGATATGACTAAACATAAAAGCTATTAGGCAAAAACCCAGGGCTAAACCAGAGATAAGAAGATTAATAATAAGTAAATTGAATGGGAAAAATGAGGATGCTAGTTGTCGCAAGCCCTTCACTGCTTACATGTGGTAGTCTTAAAGCACTGAGATCTATAAAAAGAGCATAATAAAATACTTTGATGTTCATCCACTTATCCCATGGAGTCTGTGGTATAATAAATAGCTCTGCAAAACTCCATGAATTACAACCGAAAGCCTCGCCTTTCAGAGTGGGGTTGAAAGAAAAGATTATGAGTTTTCTCTATTTTGATTGCTATTGGTGATGAGCATTAAATTCTCTAAGCTATTGGCAATGATCAAAAGCATGTCCATAGCACTGAGTCTCGAGAGGAGTAATGAGCCGGAGACCCAGCCCGGGATTGAACCCCCGAAGGGGATGTAGCCCCAAACCTCCTCACCCTCACATGAACCCCCACCCCTTAAGGGTGGGGAGGGGATCAGAACTCAGCGGTTCTGATCTTCATCATCCCTGGGCCTCCAGCGCAAGACACTCTCTTAAATTGTGTCAGCAATGTTTTTTGCTATGAGCATGGGCTTCTCGTTGTTTGAATTAAGGATTTAAGCTGTGTTAGGGAGTGCCAATGATTAGTGAACCTCTTTGGAGAGTATTGGGTATTTGAAGGAGATTGATATTGAGAGGATTGGGAGGATAAAGCCCGTTGATGAGGATGAGAAGTGAGGCGATAAGGCTGAGGATAAGGCTTGCGAGAGAAGGTAGTAGAGCATCCTTATAGTTTTAGCAGAAGTTGAAATGCTGTATACAAGTGTTTAAATGTGTTCTTTACAAGATCTTCAGGCATAGTATCTATGCTCTTTACACATTCTCTGACCTCCTCCCCGCCCTGAAGTGCGAGGGTTCTTGCTAGTGCGGGGAGGTTTGGGATTACATCCCCTCTTCCCGAGGGTTCAACCCCGGGCTGGGTCTCCAGCCCGTTACCCCTATCCCAAGTGAGACTCGGGGTTATTGGTAAGCTGCTTATCATCGCCATTGGCTCAGAGAGTTTAACGCTCATCACCAAGACCGGTTAAACAAAGAGAATTTATAAACTTTTCTCTCCATCCCCGCCTTGAAAGGCGAGGCTTTCAATTGCAATCCCACAAGTCTTGCTATAACCTTGGCCATGTACTCTACATTTCTAAAGCCTTCATAATCCGTAAAGCCTATGACAAACCTGTTACTAGCACCAATCAGTTTATTGAATACGGCCTTAGATACTTCAACATCGCTTTGACCTTCACCTAAAACGGTTATGTCTATCTTCATAAGCTTTTCAAATAGGATTCTATAGAAGGACTCCTCCCTAGGCTTAAGCTGTAGAATACCAGTAGCCAATATCTCATCACACTCCTGTGAAGTCTTAGAGTATGTGTAGGAGTCTAGGATCTAAACCGAGCTTTTGAAGAATCTCAATATCTGTGCTCTCCATAGCTCTTACATCAACAATATCTGTACTTCTATCCCTCTCAAGATAGTATACCCTCATTCCTAGGCCAACATCTTCAGTTAACTTCTTAACAATGTTGATCAATTCAATACTATGAGTTGTTATAAATAATTGGAGCTTCCTTTCTTTAGCTAATCGGAGAACAAACCTCATTAGCGTTACCAATCCACCTGGATGCTGATGATTTTCTAGATCCTCAATTAACACACCGGTCTCCTTAAGAAGTGATAGTATAGCGGCATATAGAAGAGCTATCTTAGCTCCATCACCAAGAGAATCAACTTCTATAGAGGTATCGGGAAGCATCAGTGCTAGAGTAAAGCCCTCACCACTAGGTTTGAACCCTATACCCTCAGCCTCAGGCTCATACTCCTCCCTAATAAGTTCAAGTATAGGCTTATCAAGCCTCTTATCCAGCACCTTACGCCAAACCACACTCTCAATAATATGTATAGGTAGTTTCTCATCAAGAAACACTACATTCTTTAAATACTCGAGCTCCGACTCAATTGATTCATAGAACCTCTTATCCAAGGAACTCTCTATAACTCCGCGAGCAGGGTTCCAGACAGCTAATTGATCACCACTATCATGACCTATATATGCTACTCCCTCTTCATAGGGGTATATAACTTTGCGTGGAACTTCAAGAAGTATGGGCCAAACATGTAGAGGTGGAGGTGGCATAACATCATTGATTAAGGTAAATCTTAGTGTGTTGCCTGTAGAGAACTTCAGCTCAATAATGATCTTCTTATCAACGTCTTTTAAGAACCATAGTGTATCCCTAAATGAGTTCCAGTTGCCTCTACCGCCTCTTCTCTGCACAACATAATCAAACTTATACACATTCCTCAGTACATCATGTTTGTTAGTGAATGCAGATGCTATGTATATAGCTTCGAGAATAGTTGACTTTCCAGCACCGTTCCTACCAATAAATATGTTAACATTCCTCAAATCATCAATAACGCACTTCTTGATACCCCTCAGATTCTCTACAACAATGAATCTAATCATCAACAGCACCTCTACATTCAATATGTAAGGCGTTCCAGAGCTAAAAACATTAATCTACGTAGTAATCACGAGCTTTGAAGGTGATTTGAACTTATAGCCCTAATTACCTAGTTGCTGCACTGAGGTGTTTCTGTGAAGAGGGTAAGGCTTCGTTTTACTAAGGGTTTAGAGATTGAGTTTGTTGATAGGGATAGGGCTATTGAGCAGATTCATAGATTTAGTGAGCGTGGTACTAGGTTCCCTGTAATTGTTTATGGTCCTGAGGGTTGTGGCAAGTCTGCTTGGCTTAGGCAGGCTGCTGAGGTTTTTAGGGAGCAGGATTTTGATGTTATCTATGTAGACTTCATGCATAGAGAATTCATTGCGCATACAGGTGTTAAAGAGGTTGGTGAGAGGCTCGCCAAGGTAGTTGCCGAAGCAGCAGGTGTAGGCATTCTTAGGCTAGCTGATGAAGTTATTTTGTTGGCTAGAGACCTTCTCAAGACTTGGAGGAGGAAGAGAATAGCTCTCTTGGTTGACGAGGTTTTCCAGGCTATTGGTTTGGATAGGGTTGAGGTGTATGTAAAGTCTTTGCTTAACTTGATAGAGTATCCTCCAGAGCCCTACGAAAACATTGTGATTATTGTTGCTACTAGCGAGGGCTTCTCTAGGTGGAGGATTGGCAGGCATTCATGGGCATTGACAATGCCTATGTGGAACATGGGTAGGAAGGGCTTTGAGGAACTATATGAGAGGATTCCTGGGTCTAAGCCAAGCTTTGAAGATGTTTGGAGGCTTACTGGTGGTAACCCAAGGATATTGTCAATGCTTTTTGAGGTTATGTGGAATACTGATGCTATTACTAAAGCGTTTGTTGAGGAGAAGAGGCTTACACAAAGCTTTGTAAATAGGTGGAGAAGTGTTCTTGAGGAAGCCGTTAAGGATCCAGATACCTTGTGGAGGTTTGACGCAGTTGAAGAGCCTGTTAAAGAGCTTATTGAGAGGAACTTAATAGTTTACTTCCTCAGGGATAGGGATCCTGAGCTATGGGTTGATGAGCCTCCACCTGAGAAAGATCCTGAGCTTGGTATTGGGAGGTACGTAGCGTGGCAAACACCGTTGCATAGGGAAGCCGTTAGAAAGGTATTGGAGATGTGCAGGTAAGGATCCTTCATCTACGTTGTTCTAGACCTCTAAAGATTTATGTAGGTGTATCAACCCTTCTCTACTAGGTGATAACGTGTGCTCGGCTTTTTGCGTAGCAAGAGGCTGTTACAGAACTGGCGATAAGTTTAAATACCTGTGAATACCTGTAAATACTTGGTACAATGCGTTGGGTGAGCGGTATTTAACGACTAGGGAGTTTGCGAAGCTTTTGGGTGTTTCAAGAGTTACTGTGGTTAAGTGGATTAAGAGTGGTAGGATTGTTGCTTATAGTGTTCACGGTAAGTGGAGGATTCCCTATAGCGAGGTTGAGAGGGTTCTTAGAGGTGTTCAGAGGGTTAGGCGTGTAGCTATATACGCCAGGGTCTCTTCAAATACTCAGAGAAATGATTTGGAGAGGCAGGTTGAATCCTTGAAGCTCTGGGTCTCTAAGAACTTTCCAAATGCTGAATACGTTGTTGTCACGGATGTTGCTAGCGGGTTGAATGAGGATAGGAGGGGGCTGAGAAAGCTCATTGAAATGGCTAAGAGGAGAGAGATACAAGCAGTAGTAGTAGCATATAGAGACAGATTAACTAGGTTTGGGTTCGAGTACCTCAAGACCCTCTTTAACATTCTTGGTGTAGATGTTTATGTAGCGTTCCAGGAGGAGCCGAAGAACTATGTTCAGGAGCTTGTAGAGGACTTTGTAGAGATCGTGACTTCCTTCGCCTCTAGAATCTACGGTAAGAGGTCTAAGAGGTATAAGGAGGTGGTGAGCTGCATTGGAGAAACTGTCAAAGACTCTAACTAAAACTGTTGCTCTTGAGTGTTACGCAAATAGGTATGCTAGGATGGTTCTTAGGGAGATAGAGAGTGCTTATAGGGAGATGCTTGTAGAGATGGTGAGCTACGCTGTTGAGCACAAGGCGTCGCAGAGCACTTTGCATAAAGTCTTCTATAAGAGGTTTAGGGAGAGGTACCCACGGCTACCGACCAGGGTGATTAAGGGTGCTTATAGAGATGCTGTTAGAAGAGCTAAGAGCTTTAGGGAGCGTATGAAGAGGGGTAAGGTGTACAAGGATAAGCCAGAGGTTAGGAGAGTAACAATAACATACTCAGACTCACAGGACTGGAGGCTTGAGGATGGAGTCATTAAGTTGAGGACTCATATGGGTTGGGTTGAGCTTCGCTACAGAAACCATAAACAACTATGCAGATATCTCTACAGTGGTTGGAGGTTAGCTAATGAGTTGAGGTTTAAGATTCTAGGTAAGAAAGTAGTTATGTATTTATCATTTACTAGAGAGTTTGAGGTTGGCTATGACCTTAGAAACGTTGTTGCTGTAGATGTTAATGAAAACAATGCTACTGTAGCGTTGTTTAAAGATGGTGCTCTTGCAGATGTCTACAGAGTCGAGACCAGTCTTGGAGGGATTGCTATTGCCTACTCCGAGAGGAGGAAGAGGATAACACAAGGTAAGTCGACAAAGAGTAGAGAGGTCAAGAAGAGGCTTAAGAATCTTCGTGAAAAAAAGAGAAAGCTAGATGTATTGAGAAAGGTAACGAAGTTCATAGAGACTCTTGCTATTGAGAACAGAGCTGTTGTAGTTGTTGGCAATATTAACGAGAAGGCTAAGGAGAAGATGGAGAGGAATGCCAGCAACAAGCTGAGGCACAGGATTCATCAGTGGAGTGTTAAGAAGTTAATTGAGCTACTTGATGAGAAGCCCATACACGTCGTCAAAGTCTCTGAGAGGGGAACATCATCTAGAGACCCGTTCACAGGTCTTAGAATCAATGAATACAAGCCCCTAGTGATCCGCTCTGCGGTGAAGGGGCTCAAGAGAGTGAAAGTAATGAAAATAGTTCTCAGAGTAGCAAAGATAGGTGGAAGAGCTCTTGAAAGAGATGTTGTAGGGGCGATAAACATTGGGTTAAAGTACCTAAACACAGATGGGAGCCCCGTGGCGTTGGGCTCGACCGGGGCCCATGGGGTGTGGATGAAGCTAGTGATTCCACATCGAGGCCCAGCCCCGCAAACCCGTTTAAAACTATCTACAGCTATTCACAAATATTGAAAGCGGGGAAACGCAAGTGCAAGGCTTGCGAAGGGTATTCTCCACACAAAGATATTTTGTGAAGATGTGATAGACCTTGACGTACTTAAAGGGGAAGCGATAAAAATTAAAAAGTTCATATAGAGAGCGATGAAGTTTGTAAAAGGTTTGAACAAGAATGGGGCACAGGTATGGGGTCCTACAGCCATGTGGAGATTCTTGTTAAGCGTAGTAAATCTTTTTACAACTATGCTTTAGAAGCCCTTAGTAGGGGGGACTTTGATTTAGCGCTTTTTCTTCTTGAGCAAGCTGCTCAGCTTCGTGTAAAAGCTCTTTTACTAAGGCTCCTCGGCTTTACCCCCAAGGGGCATAGAATCAGGGAGTTGCTTGGAGCCTTGGCTAAGTACCTCGAGTCTTTAAATAGGGAAGAGCTGGCTAAGCTAGTTTCAGAGTTTATTGATGTGTGGAGAAGTGAGTTAAGGGTTGTTGAAGAGGCTTATACGGGCTCTAGGTATTTGCTGAGAATTTATGATAAAAGTGATGTTGAGAAAGCTTTAAAGGCTGTTGAAGAGCTATTTAAGGTTATTGAGGCTGTTGAGAACAGTGTCTTCTCCTAGCATAGACAAGGTTATTGAGCTTCAGGCTTGGAGACTTAGGGAGTTGTTAAAGTGGCGTGAATACATAAAGATTCTTATTGAGGCTGTTAAGGAAGTCTTTGACAAAGATGTCGAGGTTTACATATTTGGCTCTGCCGCTGAGAATAGGCTTACAGTTGATAGCGATATAGATGTAGTCATAGTGGTGAAAGAGGTTCCTAGAAGTGGCATTAAAAGAGCTGAGCTTTTAGACAAGCTGTGGAGAGCTATGGAGGCTAGGGGAGTGCCGTGGTGGTATCCATTCGAAATACACATAATGACAAAGGAAGAACTCTCACTTCTTAGAGAAGCCAAGTTCATAAAAATGCTCTAGACTCATAGCCTTTCTTATAGCAAAGTGCGAAGCCTTTGAGGTGAGAACCTTTACGCTTTTCCTACCAAACAGCTCCTCCCTAGCCACACTCTTCAAGCTCTTGTCTCTAGCAACAAGCAGAGCTGTTAACATTGCCACAGTACCACCACTCACACGGCTGCCACCAGCCCTACTCCTATCAAAACCGACTATGTCTGCTAACATCATTATGAACTCCTCCTCAATATTCGGAGTCGCTTCATATTGAAAAACTGCAGCATGTTTTCCACTTACCCGCCTCACCCTACCAGCGTTATTCAAGTTCTGCAAACTAGCCATGCACAGCGCTACCACTGAGTACACATTGGGAGAAGGGGGTTCAGCTCTCATATAAGTTTATGTGGTTTGATGTTTTTCATCGCCTCATCTCCTTTCCCCTGCACCCCACTCGGGTTTTCATCTCCTCATCTACAGGGCTATCAGGGCTTCACATAACCCTTGAGCCCCTCATCTGCTTCAGCCCCTCGCCCACAACTTGGGCAACCACAGGGGGTTGCCAAACCCTCATCAATGCTGGTTCACAGGGGTTTTGAAAGCACTGGGTGTTTATCATGGTTATGAGCTTTAGTGAAAATGTTGCACGGCTAGACCAATGCATTTACAGCTATTCACAGGCATGTACAGCTGATGCAGACCCAGCCACAGCTGTTGCAGAACTGGTGGTAAGTTTAGATATATGTGTGAATATCTGTAGATACTTGGCTCTTAGAGTAATGTTTAAATAACTCTATACTTTATAGTTTCTTGGATGATCTGCACTGAGTTGATAGAGAGATTCGGATGGGGGTCTCGTGGCGTTTGGCTCTACAGGCATTCATGAAGTGCAGGCCAAAGCAAGTGAACCCCCACAGAGGTGTAACCCATCTAACGGGATCACAATTCACAGATAACATCGGGTACCGTTAGCGGGGAAACGCAGTGTGCATGGAGCGGAGAAGAGTATGAGTATTATAAGTGCAAGATCTATGTGTATGTCGCTCAATGGAAATCACTAGTGGTTTTTGTCGTGAGTAGTGAAAGTGTGTTGTATTCGTAGCTATTCTCATCAAATTCTATTCCAAGTCTTGTACGCATTTCTAGCACCTTTCCTTCTAATGCTTAGGAGTAGAGAAAATATTCCTCAATACAGGTGCTGTTTCATAGGAAATATTTTCTCTACCCAGTTCTTGTCTGGGCATCAGAGGTGTATATACCTTAATACTTGAATAGTAACTATAAGCTTTTTTGCTGACATCTATCATATGTAGTGTAGTAGTGTCTCTTAAAGCTGTTTGTATATGTGGTTGGTGAGTGGGTTTTGAGTGTTAGGAGTCTCAGTACCAAGGATTTTGAGAGGATTTCGCTTGATGAGGCTTTTAAGATGCTGGGTTCTGGGCCTAATGGATTGAGTGAGGATGAGGCGAGAAGAAGGCTGAGTGTTTATGGGCCTAATGTTGTTGAAGAGAAGAAGGAGAGTCCTTTGCTAGGGTTTCTAAAGAGGTTTTGGGGGCCAATGCCTTGGCTTTTAGAAGTGGCTATACTGCTCTCCCTCATTATTGGGCACACTATTGAGGCTATCATAATTGCAAGTCTTCTTCTAATTAATGCCGTTGTTGGGTTTCTGCATCAGGAGTCTAGCAGAAAGGTTCTAGAAATGTTGAGATCTAGGCTAGCTCCAAGGGCTAAGGTTTTGAGGAGTGGGGGTCTCAAGACTATAGAGGCTGGCCTTGTGGTTCCAGGCGATGTTGTTGTAGTTGAGCTTGGCGATGTTGTTCCAGCAGATTGCAAGGTTGTGGAGGGGGAGCTCTCTGTTGATCAATCTATTCTAACTGGAGAGAGCCTTCCTGTTGATGTATCTTCTAATGGAATTCTATTCGCAGGCTCCATTATTAAGAGGGGCAGGGCTAAGTGCCTTGTTGTAAATACTGGTAAGAACACGTATTTTGGGAAGACTGTGGAGCTTGTTAAAATAGCGAGACCGAAGTCACATCAACAAGAAGTGATGCTGGCAATAACGAAGTACTCCATGTACATAGGTGTAGCGGTAATGATAGCGGCAAGCATTTACACATACGTATCTGGTTTAAAGAATGCACTCATCTCTATTCTGACTTTTGACGTAGCTATATTGATGGGGTGTGTACCTGTAGCCCTTCCAGCAGTCATGACAATTATGCAGGCTGCTGGAGCAAGGGAATTGGCGCAAAAAGGTGTTTTGGTCTCAAGACTGGATGCTGTTGAAGATGCTGCTTCAGTAGATGTGCTATGCCTCGATAAGACAGGGACTATTACGATGGGGTCTCTTGAAGTTAGTGAAGTGATCCCCATTGATCCGCATGGCGAGAAAGAGGTGATAGAGCTAGCTCTATATGCCTCTGCTGAGGATACGCAGGATCCAATAGATAGTGCAATTCTGAGGAAGGCTAAGGAACTTGGAGTTGTGAGGAGGGGGAAGCAAATATCTTTCACACCATTTGACCCCTCAATTAAGAGGACTGAGGGGGTTGTTGAGCTCGATGGGAAGATGATTAGAGTGGCTAAGGGAGCGCCCCAGGTGATAATCAGCTTGTGTTCAGAAACCCCTTCAGGCTTAGAGCAAACCCTGGAGAGGCTTGCTGAGAGGGGGTTGAGAACATTGCTTGTTGCATATGGTGAGGAGGGTGGGAAAATGAATATAGCTGGGATTATTGCTTTTTCTGATCCTCCAAGACCTGACTCAGCAGATCTTATAGGGAAGCTGAAGAGCCTCTTCGTAAAGCCAGTGATGCTGACTGGAGATAGCTTCCCAATAGCTAAGGAGATTGCGCTGAAGGTGGGGATAGGGGAAAGAGGGTATCCACTTTCACATGTAAGAGAAAAACTCTCTGAAGTCATTGAGAATGTTGATTTTATTGCTGAGGTGTATCCGGAGGATAAGTATGCTGTGGTCAAGGCGTTGCAGGGAAAAGGACACATGGTTGGTATGACTGGGGATGGAGTTAATGACGCTCCAGCACTTAGGCAAGCAGAGCTTGGCATAGCTGTGAGCAACGCTACTGATGTTGCGAAGAGCTCTGCTGGTGTAGTTCTCCTAACCCCTGGGCTTAGAGGTATAGTTGATGTTATAGATGTTAGTAGGAGGGTGTATCAGAGAGCCCTCACCTGGATACTTAACAAAGTTGCAAAAGTGGTTCAGTTCACATTTCTCCTAACCCTCGGGCTAATATGGCTTCGCTATGACGTGCTAACCCTGATGGGTATGGCACTCCTCGTATTTGCCAACGACTTTGCTACAATGTCTCTCTCAACAGATAATGCAGAGCCCTCGCTTAGCCCAAGAAAGTGGAACATAAAGAACCTCATGATATCATCCTCAACTATAGGAGTTGCTCTGCTGATAGAAGCTCTCTTAGCTATTTACCTAGGGGTTCACATCTTCAACCTTAGCAAGGGAGGAATGCAAACCTTTATACTGCTCACAATGGTCTTCACAAGCCAGTTCAGGGTTCTGATACTCAGAGAAAGGAGGTGGTTCTGGAGCAGCAGACCAGGGAGAGAACTCACATTATCCATAATTGGTGTAACCATAGCCTTCCTCGCTCTGGGAACCTTAGGAGTTATAGTAGAGCCCATTCCAACAACCGCAGCACTCTTCTCACTAGCCTACTCAGCAATCTTCACACTAGGTATAGACCCACTAAAAGTATTTATAATCAGAAAGACGGGTTTACTTGGCTAACACAGACCAACAACTCTAAAGAGGCATCCCAATCATCATAGTTCTAAATAGCTAATTATGTGCAAGACTTTCAACCCATTCTAAGCTATACTATGAATGTATTGAGCAATATATTAAATGTTTTTTAAAACCAGAGTTCAAATTTCTTTTTTAGGTGTTGTGTATTGAAGGTTTTAGTAATTTCTGATGTTCATGGCAATGCAGATGCTTTGAAAACTGTTCTAGATGCTGCTCCGAGACATGACTATGTCTGGGTCTTGGGAGATTTAGTTGACTATGGTCCTGAGCCACACGTTGTTGTGGATATTGTGAAGAGCTTAAAGCCAGATGCAATTGTTATGGGCAACCATGACTATGCTGTCGCCTTTAACACTGATTGCAGATGTGCACAAGAACTTCACGACCTCAGCGTGTACACTAGGATGAGTATTTCTTACAAGCTTCTGTCTAGAGAGCAGATTGAGTGGCTTAAGATGCTTAGGCATAGAGTAAGGCTTGAGCTATTCTCTAAAAGGATATATGTTGTTCATGGAGCTCCAAGAAACCCTCTTTACGGCTACCTAAAGCCAGAACTACCTATAGAAGTTCTTGAAGAAATGCTTACAGAAAGCAGCTTTGCTTTAAAACCCAGACCCATAGATGTTGACTATGTTCTTGTTGGACACACCCACATACCAACAAAACTCAGAGTCAAAGAGATTCAAGTACTCAACCCAGGAAGCATAGGACAGCCAAGAGATGGGGATCCAAGAGCATCCTACGCAATACTTGACTTAGACACTGAGAGTTTTGCAATACACAGAGTTGAGTACCCTATCGACAGGGTTGTTGAAAAACTGAGAACATTAAACCTAGAGCAGAAAATGCTTCAAAAACTCGAAGCAGTATTGAAAAACGGTAGAGTGGTATAGCAACTCCACTTTTAGCAATGTACATAAAGAGAAGTGCAAACAATTCTTTTATTTAATTTCTTTCGTATTTCACTATCTTATTGTAAAATCATAAAAGCTTATATTGTAACATCTATGTTACTCTTTCAGATGGTTTCATATGTGCTGTGATGTAGATTGGAGCTATTTTAGGAAGCATTATGAGGAATTCAATAAGAGTTTCAAGCCTTCGTGGTTTCACGATGTTAAGTTCGGTGTTATTATTCATTGGGGTCCTTACTCTGTTCCTGGGTGGGGGTTCAGCTTTTATATAGGTTTGTATAACTTGATGTCATAGCCTCATCTTGGTTCCCCGCATCCCGCTCGGGCTCTCATCGGGCTTGGGGGCGTTCAGGGCCACCCCAGGGACCCCACATCTTGAGTACTTAGATACGTACTTCTTGTAAATGTTCATTACCGCGATGACATCTCTATCACCTACGAAACCGCACTTCTCACATCTCAATACCCTATGCTCGTATTCATCTAGTTTTCCACCACATGTAGGGCACTTCGATGAAGTGCCCCTGGGATTAATTTTAACTACTTCGAGATTCCTCTCTCTAGCCTCGTACTCAATGCAGAATTGTATTCTACGGTAGAACCACAGTCCGAGCTTCTTATTGAACTCCCTACTCTTCTTACTATTCTCCCTCAGTTCATCTAGGTCTTCGAGGATGATTACTGAATGGTATTTGAGCGCTAGCTCTGCCACCAAGTCTCCTATTTTGTGGGAGTAATCCCATGGAATATCCCTAATTCTCTCACCATGCCTATCAATAGCCTTTCTAACACCCTTGATAAACCTCCACGAGCTCGGATACCTCTTCTGAATTCTCTCAACCCATATCCTGTGGCTCAAAACCTTTCTGTGAGGTGTTCTAAACCTCTTTAACTTCAATAGCCTACCATTGAGAGTGAGTACTGCTAAAGTTACATTATCAAAGTTTAGGTCAATGGACATAACTGTCCTGGGCTTCACAGCTTTAACAGCTCTCCTAAAGTATATCGAGACCCAGAAACCACTTCCATCATACTTCACTACCACCTCGTAGTTTCCCCAGCCCCTGAACTTCTCAACTCTCTCTTTAGATGACACAAGCTTTAACCTAGCCTCGTAGCTGTTATGTAGCTTTAGCGTTAAAACCATGTTATCTAAGTCCAGCTTATAATCGTACCTATCTATTCTAGCACTTAGCTTTCTAAGGATTGGCTTTCTACCACCATTACCCCTAGCCGATTCCACCAAGCTCTCAGCATATACATATACCTCCTTAGCGTGGTGAGCCCTGAAACCCATAGACACTAGGTTACTGTAGAATAGCTTGTGTAGCTTCTTCTTAGAGAGCTTATCATTGATGCTCCAAACCCTGTCAACAACCATTTGAACAACATCACGATATAGTCTCAGGAACTCAAGGAGCCTATCATAGCTACCCTCGGGGAGAGCCCTCACCTTAAGAGCCTCTATAACAACGGGCTCTTCACCCTTCACAGAGTAGCTCACCAACATACCTATATACGTGCAAGGCTTATAAATGTTTTGTCGTTATTCAGTATTGGTGACAACTAATGGCTAGATTCATATATGCCGAGTGCTCTGTGATAAAGTTTAGGAAGAACGCTGTTGTGCTCTACCCATTAATAGAATACCAAGACGAAATAAAACCACTACATGGAAAGAGAGTACACATAATAATTATAGCGAAAGATTAACATCAAACCATATAAACCTATATGAAATCCAAAGCAGTTTCATGAGGGCAGTGGCTTAAAGAATTTGGTGAGGCTATATATGGTACAAGGCCGTGGATCCAGGCAGAGGGTGTGGCAATAAGTTCTGAAGATGGTATACCACTGAGGTTTGTCAAAAAAGAGGAGAAAATCTATGCATTTCTCCTAAGCAGACCGAGGTCTAGAAAACTAGTGTTAAAGCCGTTTGACAGCGTGCTCAAGGCTAGGGGTAGTACATCCATAGAGATGCTTGGTGAGGGGCAGCTGAAATGGAGCCAAACATCACATGGAATAGAGGTTGAACTACCTAGGTATCTATATCCATCACCAGCTTATATTGTGAAAATAGAGCCAGCACCAGAAATAGAAAAATAGTTAACTTCACACATGAGCAACCAATTTGCATCAAATTCTAAACACATTAATAAGCAATAACAGGGCTGTAGCAGGATACAAAAAGTTTTTGGCATTAATGGTTTAATTCTTTCGGTTAAGCCTCTCCCATTATTCTTCATACAATTATAATTGTTAGAAGATATTATGAAGAGCATTGAAAAAGCTTAGAAACCTACTTACAGCTGAAAACCTTGCTATTTATTGCAGGGATGAGTGAAAAGATTATCCATTTGTTCAACAGTTGCAGCGCCATTATATGTTGCGACGATTGTCAGATCTTTGATGTGTGTAGCACAGTGGAGGAGTGGCTGATGTCTGTTCGATGCTTATGTACTTAAAGGGCTTGCTATCTATGCTTTAAATGTCGTGAGCTGCAGAGCTGTGCTAAGGTTTTGCATGTGGTGAGTAGGGAGGGTGAGTGGGTATTGTTATAGTGGGCTGGGTTTCAACTTGCAGAGGGTTTCAAGCCCTAGCTATGCATGTGAAGGGGTTGGGGTGGCAGTGCAGCAAAATGTAAAAATGTATTGAGTTGTAGAGTTTAGCTAGGCCTCTTCAACTACTCCCGCATCTTTTAAAAGTTCTTTAACTATGGAAGAGTTTCTAGGAATGTTCTTAAACTCATCGATATCTAGAAGCTGTACTAACTTTGAGTATTCCTCGCTTCTCTTCTTACTCCTGCGAGGAGAAAATAGCTTAGTACGCAAGGCTAAACCCATTTTAACCACCGAGATACTATATTTTAACTAGGTTTAAAAACTTTGAATAGAATTCTTAAACATATTTAAATTACTTTCCCAAGAATCTAAATTATGCAAAACCGAGTTGCAAAGCACATCTAAGAGCACTTCATGCATCAGTCATGAGCAGTGCGTTGCAAATCATCTTAGCGGCACTGCCATGGGATCAGGCGATGCGAGCAACATCACGATTCAGTGAGTAGTCCTCTCATCACAAATGGAGGCCTCGCCTTTTAAGGCGGGGAGGTGCTTTATTGCCACCATAAAATATCTGAACAAAAATTTATAAACTTTTTGCCCCAACACCTGTTTTTGGTGTTGGGTGCGGGTGAGCTTAGCAGGCTGTGAGCCTGCACCTCCCCGAAGCTGGCGGCGGGGCCTGATTTCATGATGCTGCACCCGTGAGGGGCTCCTGAGTGGTGAGGGAGAGCCCTAGTGGGTGCAGAACCCCCCGCACTTCAGGGCGGGGAGCCGTCAGCTAAGCAGAGAGCTTGCTGTGCTGTGGTATAAGCTTTTAGAGAGTTTTGAGAGGTGTGCACTAAGTTCTTTCCAGTGGATGAAGGTATTAATCGTGATATCTGTGGATATAAACTGGGTGTTTTTAGGGGTGCTGTTTTTGAGCCTTTTAGAGGGTAGGTAGAGGGGAGATATTTGCTGCAATGGGGTTTTGTGAAAGTGTTTTTAATATCGTTAGTGGTGTGTATGTTGGTTGTATTGCAAACCCTATGTAAACATGTTTTGAGGTTTTTGGTGGATATAAACAGCCTTTTAAGGCTGTGTCTATGATTAAGGTTTTTGATATTGGGATATCCTTCCTCAGGGGATATACAGTGACATAGTCCTCAGCGTAGTCAACAAAGAAAGCAGGTATGTACCTTATTCCAAGTTTTTTGAGGACTTCGAGGCGGTGATGCCCATCAAGAACTACCAGAGTTCTCACATCAACTACTATAGGGTACTTCAGAAAACCTGATGTCAGGAGATCTGTTGTAACATAGTTAACTATATCAATATACACAGATTCGTGGGGATGCAAAACATCTATAGGCACTAAAAATGTCTTTAAGCTATATTTATGTGGATCTAGAGAATTGAAGAGCTTATCTCTACCAAACCTACTTATAAGGAATTGTATAACATCGTAATCTAGCACCATTTTTCCTGCCCTTGGTCACTGCTTTGAGTTTTATAATGAGCTATACACTTTTACAGTAGGGAGGAGATTATAGCACCTTATAAGCCTTATAATAATGTAGCAGGTAATTACATTTGCTAATACCATTAATGTGGTAAAGGTTGTTGCTACAGCTATAGCTATTTTTATTGCTATGCGAATAGCTTTCGACTCAGAAATGCTACTAACCGGGTTTCCCAACCTATAAAACCCTGGCTTTTCTAGCTCAACCCCCAGAGCCCCGGCCATAGCTGACATTGGATGCCCAGCATTCACACTTTCTGTTTTCCTGCAGTCTCTTCTCCACACATGATACGCATCTACAGCACTTCTTCCAGCAAGAAATGAGTACATTACTATGAATAATGCTGTGAGCCTTGCGGGCAGGAAATTAAGAATGGTGTCCGCCTTGGCAGAAAACCATCCAACATCTTTATAGCAGCCATGCTTAAACCCTAAAGCACCATCGAGAGTGTTGGCCAATCTCTGTAGCAATGCTGCTAAAGGTCCTCCTATGGCGAAGTAGAATATGGGGGAGGTATACCCGTCTACAAGGCTTTCAGCAAGAGACTCTATAGCAGCTGAAGCCACAAGCCTCTTACCCAGCTTGTAAACATCTCTTCGCACAATTTGCTGTGTCCAATACCTAGCACACTCGGTATCGCCTTTCTCAATACATGTCCCCACATTACCCACTATATCAAGTAAAAGCCTAAATGAAATAGAAAGCTTGAGTATATAAGCAGAAACTATGATCCACAGCCATCTTCCTATAGCACATGAGGCGAGAAGTGCCATGCTATAGATGGGTATGTGTAGTGATACCACTATTAACCACACCGCTACACCATTTGCTTTAGATGTGCATGGCTTACCCAATCTCAGGGCAAGGACATAGGCTGTGTGCACAGGATGTATTTTCAACATAAGTCCTCTATGATATGGATAGAGAAAGTCTAGGAGATGAGCCAAGGCAATGATTGAAATCATCTCTAAAGGGCTTTGAAAATAGAGGCATCTACAAATACTGAGATATAGCACTAGCTATCACCATGTTTACAACCCTTGTAATTTCATAGCAAAAGCCCAGGGCATCACCATTCACAAACCCCAACCTCTTACTTACATCAAGTAATACAGCTAGGCATGTAATTACCGTAGCTAGGGTTGTGAAAATAATGAGAAGTGGATGTATGTCGAATAGCATTAGTAGGGTTAGAAAGATTGCGAATGTAACTATAATGTTCTTCACAATGTTTTTCCTCCTCTTAGCACTTTCCACGAAATCCCTCGAAATACCTGCATAAGGCTCTGGCAATCCAAAGACGCACAGAATATACATAGATTCTGTAGCCAGTATATAGATCCATGTCAATATTGGTATCAGAGCACCAGGACTTAGTGCTCTGAGCATGATGATGATAGATGAAAATGTTGAAATCATATTTAGGAGTAGGAGGATTAAAGCAAAAGAACCTCTCCTAGGATCCTTTATTATCCTAACAGCCTCTACACCCCGTTTATGGGCTCCTATAGCATCACTATAGTCTGCAAACCCCTCTAGATGTAGTCCTCCAGTCAAAACCACGTGAAGAACCAGGTAAAGCACTGCTAAGAGCATTTGATCCTTAACAATGTAGGAAAACATATAGAGCATTACCCCTGTGATAAAGCCTTCTATAAGCCCTATGACATTGATTAAGTAAAACTCTCTAGCAGCTTCACTAAGAGGTGCTGTGCCTACAGGCAGTGTTGTAAAAAATGATAGAAGCGCTCTAAAGCCTTTTACAAAAGACCTGCTATCTAATTCCAATCACCTTATAAGCTTCAATCAGGTGGATGTTCTCCTCCTTCAGCTTCACAGCTACCCTCACATGATATGGTGTTAAGTAGGGAAATGTGGAGGCATCTCTAACATAAATACCCAGTGTTGTTAAAGCCTTGATAGCCTCCTTAGCAGTGCACTCTCTATGCATAAGCAGAATGTAAGGAGCATGCGACTCATAAACCCTTATACCCAGCTCTGAAAAGCCTTTAACCATGAAATTCCTTTCCGTTGCAACAATATGTTTAGAACTTTCTATGAACTTCTTCAGCTCAGAACCTCTAAACATAAGTGCCTTAGAAAACGCGTATGTAGCTATGGAGTTAACATTCCATGGTTGACGACATGCATCAAGAATATTCAAAACTTTTTCATTATTTGTATAGAGAAACCCAAGCCTCAGTCCAGGAACTGCAAAAGTTTTTGTCAGACTTCTTAAGACAAGCAGATTTTCATAGTCATTAGCAATGTGTAGAGCTGTTGAACAGTCTTCGCATAGCTCAACAAAAGCCTCGTCAACAATCACAATAGACTTTTCGAAGAGTTTCACAACATTTTTAACAGCATCAAGCTCTATATAGACTCCTGTAGGGTTATTGGGATTTGAAAAGAGGATCAGAGCCCTGGCCTTGGTATGCTTAGCTAAGTTCTCAACAGCCTCCAGATCTAATTCAAATCTGTTTTCATACTCTCTATACGAAATTGAGATGATGGGTATTCTCAGCTCGTATGCCAGCTGGCGATGGTCACCAAAAGTTGGTTCAAAGACTATGAGTAGCTCAGGCTTTAAGCAAGAAAGCGCGAGGTTTATCCCCTCAGCAGCGCCATTTAATATAACTATGTTCTCAGCTTTAACATCATAGAATTCAGCTATAGCATTTCTAAGCTCATTGTATTCGTAGTCAGGATACCTGGCATACATTTTCAGTCTAATAGCCTCTTCAAATAGCTTCACCAACACCTCGGGCGTGCCTAGAGGGTTTAAGGGGACAGAGAAATCGTATTTCACACCTTCAGGAGGCTTTCCACCATGTGATCTAAGCATTATTGCTACACACCTTCTCAGCTTGTTTCAGGTCTTTAACCTCATCTATGTCTGTTATAAGGTTAGGGGGTAGAACGATATTTCTCCAGCTACCTGTAGGTGCTTTGAATAGAGAGAGCCCAATAGGCTCAGCACCACCACTTCTGCTAGTAATGGCTGTAACTACTTCTGCAGGCTCTGATAATGCTTCTTCAACAAATTTTGCTATAACCTTGCTCTCCCTAGCCACGATATCGGCTGCTAAAACTAGTGCAGGGAGCTTTATGTAGGTGTCTAGAATTATTGCAAGGTCCTTGACATAGTTTTCTCCACAAAGCTCTATACAATCAATTTCATAGTTGCTGCAAAGACTCTTCAATTCTGATAAAGTGTGTTTAGATAATACAAGTAATACATGTGAACATATAGCTCTTAATTGTTTCAACAATCGCACTATAATTATCTCGCCGCAGACTCTTTGCAAAAACTTCGTGGGGGAGCCAAATCTATTACCCTGTCCACCAGCCATAATAATGCAACGCACTGAATGCATCATCTTTTGCACTACCCTAGGCTACATGTATTCATCCAGTATGCGTGTCAGTAGAGATGCAATCAAAGCTGATATAATGTCATCTTCAAACATGTTGCTCTTCCAATGCTCAACTACTCTGCTCTCCTTCAGCTTTTCCACCCAGTACATCGAGAGAACTGCTTTTGAACCCGCTAGGTAGGTAGCAAGGCTCATACCTAGCAACTCGTCTGCCACAATCTTTTTAGAATCTTCTGCAAACTCTTCTTCAGAAAGCCCGGGTATGGTTCCTGAAGAGCCGTGGAGATCCAGTTCTCTAGAAGCTATTAGAAAGCTCCATACGTTAGGGTCTCTGAAGAACTGTTTAAGTAGCTTGCAAGCCTCTTCACGTATAGCATTCTCAGGTACACCAGGTATAGGACTCTGTCTATACACCTTTAGAAATAGCTCAACCAGCTCCTCTATGTTATGGCCCAGCACATCTTTTAAAACATCGTTTATCTCCCTAGCCACGGCTTCAGCAATAATCATTTTGTGAACTGCTTTAGCCACCTTATTGCCTATAGTGGTATTCATTCCTGCAAAAAGTATTTCATTACCCATGTTGAATGGTTTGAGAATGGCTATGGCATCTGTGACAGTGCCACTTGACCTAGATTCGCATCTTAGAAGGGAATCAGAAGTGGCTATAGCTTTTGCTTCAGCTACTACTCTGAGTAAATCTATCATGGCGCTGCGTGTTAGGGGGTAGTTCACTGCTATAGCTATGTTTATTGTGGATATGGTGAGAGGCTCATATAAATTACTAGTCTTTATGCATGTGGGTGGGGATAGCCCTATGGTAGCAAATATATGCAGATTGCCATCTAGAGCTATATGCCTCAGCTTATCTATCGGCACAGCTGTTATGAATACTATACCCCTTTTTAAATCTGTGGATCTCAGTATTTCTTCATAGAAGCTGAGCATATCTCCTTCCTCAAAATTCTTAGGCACTGTGTAGAATATCAAGCCCTCTACATAATCAGTAAAATCTCCTCCAACCACAAGTGCAGGAACTGTAGATGTTATTTCCATGGGCTGCGAAAACTCTACTAAAACTGTTCTTTCATTTACCCTTCTAACCCCTCTTAACATAGCCAAGCCCAGCAATTCTTTCATATTCCCTGTAAACAGCCTCCTTAATTGATGTTAAAGGCAATTTCCAGACAAGCTGTGATGCTATAACAGTGCCTCCAGCACCTACACCTTCCTTAACATAACCCTCTTCATAATATCTCAGACCATCAAATGGTGCATCACTAAAGCTCAGCAATGTGTATACAATGGGTACTTCAGGAGCTATGTCTCTCACAAGTCCAGCTATGTCAGAACCCCTATCTGTAACAATCCATTTAGTAGTGCCTATAGCAACCCTACCTCTAAGGTCGATGCCCAACCTCTTCAAAATCGCTATTACAGAGCACATCTGAGTACCTCCAGCGAGAATAACTTTAGAGCCTCTCTCAATAACTCCAGTCACAAAACCAGCAATAGCTATGTGTAGAGGGTCTCCAAATACCTCTACAGCTTCAAAAACATTTTCTACAGGGACTTCTTTACCGTATCTTGTGAGAGCCCCTCTAAACACCTTCTCCTTAAGCTTGGCTGGGTTATTTGGTGAAGCACTACTCACTCTACCAACAGCTTTAAAACCTAGAGCCTCCATAATAGCCATAGCGGTTGTTGTACCCCCAGGCATAGATTCTCCAGCAATGAGCAAGCTGTTTTTTGAAGAAAGCATGTGACCCAAGGTCTCTCCATCTCTAAACAGCTTCTCGCCATAGCCTTCTGGGAGAGCATTCTCAGCATCAATCTTACCACCAACAACAGCATGAGGAAGAGTTATAAGAGGTATAGCAGGCTTTCTAAGCACACCACAATCAATAACAATGTGTGGAGCTTTAATAAGGCTGAGAACAGACCTCGTTATTATTGCTGGTGTTGGAATGCCCTCAGGTGTAATGGGTATTGCATCAAATGTTTTCGGCTTACCGAGAACAAGGTACTCCACATCTAGTGCAGGTGTATACAAGGTTTGCTCTGGAGAGGCGCCTGCAATACTTATGCCAGGAACTGTAGAGGTCTTTGTGGAGGCTATGAAGTATATGAAAAGAGTATGCCTATGCTCAACATCGTCAACGAATTCTCTCCAGGAATGCAAAAGATCTATAACTTCAAACATGTGGAAAACCTTGGGAATAGAAATGTTCAAAGATTTAAAAGCTTATGTGGACAGCTTAGCCATATGCTGAAGCCAAGGATCTTACGCTATAAAGTGAGAAGAAGCAGGTGAAGTGCTATTAAAGTGCCTTTGTGTAAGTTTATACTCATAATCCTATTCTCTCTATAGGCTCTAGTGGAATCACTATGTTCTTTCCATTTATGTTTAGCAAATGTATTTTTACTCTATACACCTTTTCAAGAAGTTCTTTCTTAAGCACTTCCTCTGGTCTGCCTGCTGCCACAATCTCGCCGTTGTTCATCATTATGATTTTATCGGCATAGAGAGATGCTAAATAGAGGTCATGGATAGCTACAATACATGTAATTTTATTCATCTCTGTAGACGTCTTGACGTAGTCTAGTATCTCTAGCCTGTATCTAAGATCTAGAAATGCTGAAGGTTCGTCTAGCAACAGTACTCCAGGTTTTTGGGCAAGTGCCCTTGCTATGAGGACTCTCTGCAATTCACCACTACTAAGCTCATCCAATCTCCTATTGAGTAGGTGAGCTATATTCATCTGTCTAGAAATCTTTTCTACAATTTCAAGATCGTGGCGCTGTATGGAAAATCCCAATGTGGCTTGATGCGGGTATCTGGCTGTTAGCAGAAATTCCAGTACTGTTGATGGGATTGTTTTTGATATCTGGGGATCTACGTAAGCAACTATCTTGCCTAGATCCCTTGGCGAGAATCTTGATATGAATTTTCCATCTATGTAAATAGCTCCAGCCTTTGGCTTCACAATGTAAGCTATTGTTTTTAAAAGAGTTGATTTCCCAGCGCCATTAGGTCCAATAACAAATGTCATCTCACCTTCGCTTACCTCAAGTGATATGTCTCTCAGTGCAGGTATGGAGCTGTACCAAACCTCAAGATCCTCAATAACTATCTTCATTCTCTCACCTTTTTAACAATTAGATAGGCTAAGAATGGCGCTCCAATAACCGCTGTTACAACGCCTAGGGGAAGCTCGCCTACAGCTCCTGCAAACAAGCTTACCAATTTAACAACAATGTCGGCAAGTAGTGTGAGTAGAGCTCCTACAAGAGCAACTATTGGTGCAGCAAATCTGTGGTCTGAGCCAACAAGAAACCTTGCAATATGTGGAGCAGCAAGTCCTATGAATCCCACGATACCGACAAAAGCTATTGTAATTGCTGTTAGAAGTGCTGCTATAAAGGCTGCTGAATCCCTTACTAAAGTGGGGTTGAAACCCAGTTGCTTAGCGTATTCATCGCCATAGAGATAAGCGTTGAGGGGTTTGAAAAGGGCTGGAATTAGCGCTGCGAAGAGTAGTGTAGGAAGGGCTAGAAACAGTAAATCTCTTTGTAGAACAGTGCTGACACTACCCATTAGCAAGTATACATAAGGGGTTTTAACAATCTGCTGAACAATGTAGAGAAGTATGTGTGAGACTCCTGAGAAAAGTGATGCAATAGCTATGCCTGCCAAAACCATAGCTAGGCTACTGCCCCCACCAAGTTTAGAGAGCGATAGCGTTAATATGTAACCTGCGAGAGCACCCAGAAATGAGACTATTATCATGTACACCTTATAAACCATGAGATTTGGTATCAAGATTATTCCTAGTGCAACTGCTGTTAAAGCTGTTGATGAAAGCCCGAATATGTATGGATCTGCTAAAGGGTTTCTGGTGATAGTCTGCATCAAAAGGCCTGCTAGAGCTAGGGAAGCTCCACAGAAAAGAGAGGCAAGTGCTCTTGAAAGCCTAAGCATGGCAATAACATCTATATTATCCTCAGCGCTATAGCCAAAGGGCTTGAGGAAAATAGCTTTAAAAACTTTGACAGGGTCTAGCATTGCAGAGCCTATGGAGAGCGATAATGTAAATGTGAAAAGCAGCAGAGTTACGAGTATGATTAGTGAAGCAAAAAAGTGTTTTACTCTTCTTTCATACAAGGGCAGGGCCATGGTATCAGACCTCAGCTACTTCGACACCAACAGTTTTTATCGGTATAGCTAGGGTGCTGAGCTGGGTTTCAACAAAAGACATTTTCACAACATCATTTCTCTGAACCTCACCAAACACTTCGGGGTGTATAATCTGAGCAATCATGGTGAGGGCATCTGCAATTCTAGGTCCAGGTCTGCTAATAATGTCATCTGCTTCACCTGTTAATACATATACTCTCCCAGTCTTCCAAGCCGTTGTATTGGCGAGGGGCGTATGCGAAATCTCTTCAATAACTCTCTTCGGATCCATCCCCATAACTGTAACAATTATTATTTCAGGGTTCTGAGACAGTATATATTCATAATTTAGTTGTGGCCATCCACTATACTGAGAAGCTATGTTTATACCTCCAGCCGTTTTTATGAGCCACCCAATGAATGTATCTCCACCAGCACTCCAAAGACCCCATGAAGGTGGTCCAGCTAGTTGCAACACTCTAGGCTTTTTCGTCACATTGATCAGCTTGCCCACTACCTCATCTATTTTTCGCTGAATACCTTCTACAACTACCTCTGCACTTTGCTCAACACCAAAGACCCGGCCCAGCATTCTAATATCCATAAATATGTCGTACTGGTTCTTAGCAGCATTACACACTAGGAAAAGGGTCTTTATACCCATCTCCTCCAACTTGGGTGCAAATTGCGTTTCCTGAGGATTTATACCTCTGCACATAAGCACTAGATCAGGTTTTAATGAAACTATCTTCTCCATGTCGAGGCTCCATGGCCCTCCCACAACAGCTATCTTACTCTGGTTTACAAGCTTCAACACATCTGGAGGCCAGTTAGAATATCTATCTACCCCCACAACTCTATTGCCAAGACCTAGAGCAAAGAGATACTCCGTTATACTTGGCGTTGTTGAAACAACTCTTTTTGGAGGCTCATTAAATCTAACCTCTCTACCAAGCGCATCAACAACTGTTCTAGGCCATGAGACAGTAACTGTTGTAATAACTGTTGTAGGTAGCGTTGTATGCAACATTATTGTCGTTAGTGATTGCGTTGTTGTTGTCACTGTTGTAAACATTGTTACACCACTAGTTATGGTTACAGGTATTGTCATAGGCACAGTTGTAGTTACTGTAGAGGTCACGGTATTAAATTGCGTTAATACTTGTGTCACTGTGGTTACAGGTTTTGGTCCTAGGGCTGGAGGGAGATAGCCTATCACTACGCCGAGTATAAGAGCTAACGCTATTGCTACCACATACTTAACCTGCATATGGTCACCCTAGCCATATAGTCTCAAGAACCTGGCTTATAAAGCTTTCCCACATTATTCTCCATAAATCTCTCACTTAAGTTCTTCAAAATTCTACTCTAAGTCTACCTACACCTAAAAACATTTGGTATGGGCTGTTTTGAAGTCGGTGGTTGTGGATCTCTAACAATAGCTACGAAAGCTATAGGTTTACATATTTATTGATTGTATGAAATTCTCTTTCTAGTTATGGGGCTAGCTTTAGGGGTTTTGTAAAAGAACTTTCAAGAGCTTTAAATGAGTTTGTGTCTAGCCATATGGGTGTGGGTTTCCCCGAGGCAATTACTTGTAATTAGCTGTAGTTAGTTGTGGATATTTTGTTCTTGCCTCGGGGTTCCCTGCATTGGGTCGTGTTCTCACACCCTCATCTGCAGGGCTATCAGGGCTCAACATAACCCTAGAGCCCCTCATACGCTTTAACCTCCTCAAACCCCTCAAAGCTATGCTCCAAGATGCTATAACATCTCTAGATGTCACCACATCTCCAAGCTCAACATATCTATAGTTTATGAACCTAAGCTTTTCTCCATTTGGAGACCTTCTAGATGTTTTAAATGGGTTTACATAAACTGTTTTAATTCCGTAGACCATTGCTTTATACTCTGCAAACATCTGTATTCTCTTGTAGCACCACAAAGACTTTCCCCACGAGAGTTTGTAACGATGTTTGCTATTCTCTCTAAGCCTCTCCAGATCCTCAAAAACAATCAATGCTCTATACTCTCTGGCTATATACACAAGCCTTTTAGATGCTCTGTGGGCTGAATCCACCAATATGTTCCTAGCCTTATTAAGCCACCTACCCCTAACCCACTTCAAAAACCTCCAAGAATTTGGGAACCTCCTCTGCAAATCCTCAGCAAGCCTCTTCAGGTGAAGAGCCCTCTCCAACCCTTTAAAAGGTATAACACCTATTGTGATTAGGTTGCTGTTTAAATCAATTACTGTGTATGTTATGTTGTTGAAGTTTATGTCTATACCCATAACAGCCCTAGAATCCGTGGGCTCAACATCTCTGTGAAATGTTATATAAATAAGTATTTTTCCATTCCTATAGCTAACAAGTATCTCCCCTGGTCTCCAAGAGCCGTTGAGATACTTATCTAAGTACTTATACCACTTGAGTTTTAGCTCAACCCACTCATCATTCAAAACAGCTACTCTCAACACCTTTGCACTGAAGTCTACTCTATAGTCTAGCTGATGTATCCTTATAGTCAACTTCTTTAAAACAGGTTTAGAGCCCTACTCTTCTTAGCACCCTCAACAACCTCCCTAGCCCTCTTATAGATTTCAGATACATGGTGAGCTCTAAAACCAAGTTTCTTCAACTCTTCATAAAACATCTTATGCAAACTCTCTTCAGATGGGGTATCACCTAAAAACCAAATACCATCAACTATATATTGAACTGCATCTCTATACAATTTTATGAATTGGAGTAATATAGACTCACCTCCCTCGGGGGCAACAGCCTCAACCTTTGCGGTTGCCAAAACCCTCATAGAGAGGCTCATAGACTATCAGCAACAACCAATTTCTGTTAGCAGAACCTATAAACCTTTCTAGTTCTTATATCTTTGGTGGTTTCATGAGCCTTGTCTACATTTTTGAAGCATCAGTATCGAAGTACTCTGGAAACAGAATTGCTCTATACCCACCAAAGGATTATCAGGAGAGGCTCAGGAAGTTCCATGGGAAGAAGGTTAAGGTGTTAGTAGTTATAGAAAGTGATTAGGCTATGTATTTACAGCTAATCACAAGTATTCACAGTTGACGTAGACCCCGCTACGCTGCACTTCTGTGTAGGATCACTAGCCTACCTACCCACACACCATGTGTACTTATCAAGCAGCCACAAGGTCTCCATCAGAATCTTTCTCTATGTCACTGCACTGTGTATCATCTGAGGATGTTTAGTTAGTGCAGAAGTATTTAATTTTATGAGGATAAGGGATATGTATTTGTAGATACACATAGCTATATACAAATCACATTAAACTCATAGCATATTATTCTCAGTTACATCAGGTATCTTCCACCTCATCAAAACCTCGTAAGCTATCAACACATAATCCTAGGTAATTGCTATGTCAAATATAACAATGCTTCCATTTAATCTCATTTTACTCAGACTCATGAAGATAAGGAAGCTTAGCAGTAGGGAGAGGGGCCGCAGATTGATGATTCTACATCATAGCTAATCAAATGGTCGAATATGCTAAGACAGTCCCCCAAGTTCATGATAATGATGGAGGACTTAAGGAATACCAGAGCATAGCTTTAATAAGGGTAGGAAGCTCAACAAGATATTCCACAACTTGTTTTTAGAGAATTGCAGGATTGTATAACACATAAAATAAAGTGTAAAGCATTGCTAAGTGAAATGAACGTAATATACTCTCAGAGCAATTGTTCTATGGAGTGTAGAAAGCTATGGATCTTCCAACTCAGAGGTTCTACTTTCTAGGGTGTAGCTCACATACTATATGCTTCAAGATCGCTTACTTTGTCGATGTCTAGGTTTTTTGCTGTAAATGTTTTGCAGATCTG